>TARA_R110001583_G_scaffold25694_3_pt1 | contig 48306 bp, 31 predicted proteins | sample TARA_R110001583 | Tara Oceans TARA_R110001583 (sample SAMEA4398432) | marine metagenome | biome: Polar Biome; feature: [MES] marine water layer (ENVO:01000295) within the mesopelagic zone...; material: water (ENVO:00002006), including particulate matter (ENVO:01000060) such as...... | reverse complement strand
TCATTTACTCTCCTATCAGGCTAAACGCACCTTTTGTTAAAAATTGTGCTCCTTCCTTAAAAACTGCCTTTTTATCTAAAGCGGTCATATTCTGATAACTACCCTGTGTTTGTACTGGCAATTGTTTAAAATAATAATTTCCCTCTTTTGTTTCATCTAAAAGTAGAACATACGATTGGTCATCAATTACACCTATAGCATCTGTAGGCAATGACAATTGGGTTGATGAATCTGAAATGATATTTGCCTCAACAAACATTCCTGTTAAAAAATTGGCTGCCTCTTCGTTCTCTAAATGCGCATGTACTTTAATGGTTCTATTCTCATCAATTGAAGTACCTACCAAATGAACTTCTGCCTTAAAGGTTTCTGTTGAAGATTCTGGAATTCTAAACTCCACTGATTGCCCCTTTTTCACCTTCAAAATATCTTTTTCAAAAACCGAAAGTTCTAAATGTATATGATCATTATTAATGATTTCCATGATTGAAACTGACGGTGAAACAAATGTTCCTCTTGAGACATTCACCTTTGTTATACTGCCATCTATTGGCGCATAAATAGATGCTACCGAAATTATTATTCCCTTTTCAACTTGCTCTGTAGATATATTCAACATATTTAATTGCTTTCGTAAACCGTTGTACTTGGCAACTGCAGTTTTATAATCGCTCTCGGCTTTTAAAAAACTTTTCTGTGAAGATATTTTCTCGGCAACCATGGTTTGTTGACGGTCATATTCTGCCTTTAAATAACTTAGCTGTCCATGAACTTCCATATATTCTTGTTGTAAGGATACAAACTCCGGATTTTCTATAGTCACCAACAACTGACCTTTACGAACCTTATCACCAATTAACAAAGGTGTCGTTTTAATATAACCACCCATGGTAGCACTAACTACCGCCCTATTCTCTGGCGGTACATCTATCATACCTGATGTGGTTACCATTATAGGGAAATCACTTTCTTTAATTTGCCCTAAACTCATGTTGTTTTGGTCAAATTGTTCTTGGGTAACTTGAATACGATCATCTGTATTTGTTTCTAATGTCGCATTTTCATTTGATTGCTTCTCTTTATCTCCACAACTTGATAGCATTGCGAAAGTAAAAAGGACTAAAATTTTATATATATGGTTTTGCATGATGCAGTATTTATAAGGTTAAGAAATTAATGCTTGTTGCGGCTTCATTGTACTCGCACAATTTATCTAGGTAGCCCAATTTTATATCATAGGCACTTTCTAAGCTCTGTATATATTGATAGAAATCAATTTCACCATTTTTAAAACTAATTTGAGCGGTCTTTAAAATTTCATCGGATAGCTTAGCACCTTCATTTTCATAATAATTCAACGAATTTTGAATCTGTGAAATTTCTTCGAGTAAAATTTCCTGCTTCGACTTTATTTGAATTTTATAATCAATGGACTCCATTACTGCCCTTTCTTTAGCAATTTTAGAAGTTTTAATTCTAGCCGCTTGCCCGCTGAATAACAATGGAATTTTCAACCCCATTTGATATCCTAAAAGATTATCATTCAGTTCTGAGTTTGAACCTTGAAAATAGGCTACACTAATATCTGGCAGTAGTTGCTGTTTTTCAAAATTACTTTCGGCAGCCATTAATTGCATGTTAGTTTCGTAATAGGCAATCTCTGGAGTGCTTTCAATAGTTATATCCTTCAAATCTATTTTTAGATTCATTTCTTCGGATAGCACTAAGTTATCTTCAACTTGAATTATTCTTGTCAAATTAGCATATGCCCTTGACACCTGTTGAATAGCTTGTTGGTAATCTAGATTGATTTTTCGCTGTTTTGAAGCTGCTGTTATCTTTTCTAAATAATTGGTTTCTCCCAATTCGAATTTTCTGGCTGCTACAGATGAAAAATTAGCGTACAAACTATCTAACCTTTTATACACCCTTACTTTTTCACGTGCAATTTGATACTCATAATACCCAATCGTTACATCTCTTTCTATAGCTTTACTCTGAATATCATACTCGGTTTGCACCAGATTATTCTTCACCTTATTCACCCTCTTTTGGGAAAAATATTCCGTAGGAAAACGAAAATCTTGCTGGATACCAAATACCTTTAGCGGCACATCGTTAATGGCAAGATTATTTTCATCGTATTCATAATACACATGCGTTTTATTGAAATTAAACGCGCTATTAATCATTGATTGAGATTCCTCTACTTTTAATTTACCGGCTTTCAAACCCACGTTGTTTTCAATAGCTAAGGGTATTAATTCATCAAGCTTTTGACTTTTTGATTCTTGTGCCGAAACTCCAACAGAAACAAGAATCGCAATAAACGCAATACCATTTTTTAAAGTTGTTTTAGAAATTGGTTTTCTTGAATTATCATGGCTTTCAAAAATGGAATACAATACGGGTAAAACCACCAAGGTTAAAATAGTAGCCGTAAACAAGCCCCCAATTACTACAGTTGCCAAGGGTCTTTGCACTTCTGCACCTGCATTCGTAGATATCGCCATTGGCAGAAAGCCAAGTGCAGCGGCAGAAGCAGTAAGCAATACCGCTCTTAACCTATCTTTAGTCCCCTGTTTAATTAAATCTTCCATACTATTGAATGAATGGTTTTTAAGCTCCTTAAAATGTTCTATTAAAACTATTCCGTTTAGCACGGCTATACCAAAAAGTGCTATAAAACCTACTCCTGCAGAAATACTAAATGGCAAACCTCTCATCCATAAAAGCAATACGCCACCTACCGCTGCTAATGGAATAGCGGAATAGATCATAAGTGCTTCTTTTACCGATTTGAAAGCAAAATATAACAGTACAAATATCAATACTAATGCTATTGGTACGGCTATTAGCAATCGGTCACGGGCACTCTGTAAATTTTCAAATTGACCACCATAGGTAATGGTATAACCTGCAGGTAATTTCACATTTTCATTAATTAGTTTTTGCACATCATCTACTACCGATTGTAAATCGCGGTTACGCACATTGACTCCTACTACGGTCCGTCTTTTTGTATCATCCCTAGATATTTTGGCTGCACCTTTTTTATAACTGATATCTGCCAATTCGCTCAATGGAACTTTACCACCGGTTGGTAGGTCTACATATAAGTTTTTTAGGTCATCTATATCTTGTCGCTTTGCCTTATCTAAACGCACAACGAGATCAAAACGTTTTTCGCCCTCAAAAACACTGCCAGCTGTTTTGCCAGCAAAACTCATGGATACCATGTCGTTCAATTCTTGAATATTCAATCCAAATCGGGCAATTTTAGCACGGTCGTAGTCAACACTCATTTCAGGTAATCCAGCAATTTTCTCCACACTAATATCTGCTGCACCTTCCACATCCTTAATCAAATTACCAATTTCGCTTCCTTTTTTAGCAAGAACATCTAAATCTGGTCCAAATATCTTAATAGCGATATCTGCTCGTACACCAGTGATCAATTCATTAAATCGCATTTCTATAGGTTGGGTAAACTCTACTTCCATACCTGGTATTACAGCCAACGCTTCCTTAAATTTATCTGCAAGTTCATCTTTAGAATCAGCACTTGTCCACTCTCCTTTTGGAGCCAATTTAATGATGACATCACTTTCTTCCATAGACATGGGATCTGTGGGTACTTCTGCTGCACCAATTCTTGTTACCACCTGCTCTACCTCTGGAAAATTCTTCAATAGTATTTTTTCTATTTCAGTAGTAATCTCAACGGTCTTGCTTAATGATGTTCCTGTTTTTAAAACTGGTTGTATCACAAAATCACCCTCATCTAATGTGGGTACAAACTCCCCACCCATAGAGGAATATAAAAATATTGCACCTAAAAGAAGTACTGATGCAACTCCCAAGACCAATTTCTTACTTTGTAATGCCCAATCTATAACTGGCTCATATTTCTTGTTCAACCATTTCATTAAACGAACCGAAATATTCTTATCAGATTCTTTAGACGGTTTTAAGAAAATTGATGCAGCTACTGGCACATAGGTAAAACACAAAATCATTGCCCCTATTAAAGCAAAACTAAAAGTCAATGCCATGGGTTTGAACATTTTGCCTTCTACTCCACTTAAAGATAGAATGGGTATAAAAACTATTAAAATTATGAGTTGCCCAAATATGGCAGAATTCATCATTTTTGAGGCTCCATTAAAGGTTATTTCATCTTTTAGATGTTGTTTCTCTAATTTGTCTAAACTATTTAGAGCATGCTGTTTTCTGGTTATTTCAAAGGCTATGAACTCTACAATTATTACCGCACCATCTATGATAATACCGAAATCTATTGCTCCTAAGCTCATTAAGTTGGCATCCACCCCGAATATATACATGAGTGATAATGCGAATAACAGACACAACGGAATTACCGATGCAACGACTAAACCTGACCTGAAGTTCCCTAATAACAAAACGACCACGAAGATGACAATCAAGCATCCTAAAACTAAGTTTTCAGTTACTGTAAATGTTGTTTTCGCTATTAGTTCACTTCGCTCTAAAAACGGATTAATATAAACCCCTTTCGGTAGCGACTTTGAAATTTCAGTTACACGTTCTTTAACCGCCTCTATTACTTTTTTAGAGTTCGCATCTTTTAGCATCATGACTTGCCCCATGACTTTCTCACCTTCGCCATTACCAGTAATTGCTCCAAAACGTATGGCACTACCAAAATCTACCGTGGCAATATCCTTAATATAAATAGGGATACCGTCTTTATTTTCGATAACGATATTTCGTATGTCCTCTAGCGATGAAACCAATCCTTCACCACGAATAAAAAATGCCTGATTTACTTTTTCTATGTAGCCACCACCAGAAACACTGTTATTACTTTCCAATGCCTTAAACACATCGCTAGCGGTGATATTCATTGCATTAAGTTTCTGGGTATTTATAGCAACCTCATATTGCTTTAAAAATCCGCCCCAAGTGTTGACCTCAACAACACCGGGTATACCAGACAATTGTCGCTTAACGACCCAATCTTGAATTGTTCTTAGATCTGTGGTGGTATACTCATCTTTATACTCAGGTTCAACTTCAAGTACATATTGATAGATTTCTCCTAAACCAGTAGTTATTGGCCCCATTTGTGGCGTGCCAAAACCTGCAGGTATTTTCTCTGAAGCAGAAGCTATTTTTTCGGCAATTAACTGTCTTGGTAAATAAGTTCCTAAATCATCGTCAAATACTATGGTTACTACCGATAGACCGAACTTTGATACGGACCGAATTTCCTTAACCCCTGGTAAGTTTGCCATTTCCAATTCTACCGGATAGGTGATAAATTGCTCCATATCTTGAGTAGAAAGATTACGCGACGTGGTAATTACCTGAACTTGGTTATTCGTCACATCTGGCACTGCCCCAATCGGAATTTGTGAAAGGGCAAATAGACCGTAGCCAACTATGAATACGGTAAATAATAGAATAATAAGCTTATTCTTTAAACTGAAATTAATGATATGTGATAGCATTTTTTCATATTAATCAATGTTAAGCGCTCAAATTCATACCTATGAACTTGAACTAAATAAATTAAAAATCGATTGTATTATGAAATGCGTGGTGGTTGCAAAATACCTTGTGAATGTAATGTAGATTTTAGTGCTTGATAATAGAAATTAAGCGACTTATAATCCAACAATTCAATAGTATTAAATTCTAACTTATATGTGTCTATAAAAACATCTGCAACACTAGTATGTGATGCACTATGATTAAAAGGAAGTTTTTCGTGATCTTTCTTTTCTTCTTGATGATCTCTTTGGTGGTCTGCTTTTAATTCACCGTAATGCTTAGAAAGAAAAACAATCATATTATCTCCATACTGGTCACTATGAAACTGCGCATGCTCGATTAATTCATCTAATTGAACAATATCATCATAATGCACACCAAAACTTTGCAACATGATTAGCGATGATAATAGTATGGAAAACAGTTTGTTCACTTTAGTAAAATTAATAAAATTATTAATATGGGGTACTTTAAAAACAATCACAAAGACAATTCATAATCATTCTAATCGGTTAAATTATAGACATCTTTAAATACCGAAATGACCATTCCCTCATCATAAGTCTCTAAATCATATCTAATTCTTAGTTTAGTACCTAATGGAGCATGATAATAAATCGTCCAAGCATCTGCTTCCCCCACCCCAATACAACCGTTAGAATAAGCTTTACCTAAGGTATTAGGATTTGTAGTAGGATGTATCATTTGACCATTTCTAATATTATTGATTTCAGTTTCTATCCAAGGAATTTGAGGCATCATAGTTGTTTTACCATCATCTCTTCTCGTTACATAAAAACGATTACCATTAACAGGATTGTAAAAATCTGGATGTTTTACATGTTTTACAATGCTACCTTTTCCTGTTTTGGTTCTTAAATCGGTTACCCTATCTCCAAATTTCAAATAGCGTTCCCTATATTGACCTACCCTAACTGGAAACGAGTATAACAATATCGAATCTTGAAAGATCCGTAATTTATATTCAGGAATATTCACGTCAATTTCGGTATTAGAGAAATCTTCTAGCAACTTACAAGCGCTAAGAGAATCTGGAATCTTTAATTGGCTCCCTTTTGGAAGAACAATCATTTGTTTTTGGTCATAAACAAATGAATCTCGTGCCATCATTCTGTAATAATCAGTATTTGCCAAAGTATCTATAATCCATGGATTATTTCTAACTAAAAGATGTTCAGATAAAGAGTAAGGCACAAGCGAATCGTACTTACTCACTACAGAATCCATAAACTCAAAATAATCTCCTACTCTTATATTCTTTAAAATCTGTACATCACTTAGTTCCTTTATTTTCTTCTTGTACACCATTGAAATTTTGGAACTATCTATTTGTACCGATTCTAAATTTGATTGTTTTTTAGGCTGACAAGAGATAAAAAAAACCAAGGAAAAAATTAGGGCCAATAAATATATAAATCTGATTCTCATTAATTTAACTTATTTTATTTCTATTTTATTTTAGTTTCTCCAAACCACCACCTTGTTCTCATTGGTTTTTTAATGAGTCCGAATCTTTGAACAGCATGTTCTTTTAGATGGGCTTTCATTTCTTCTACCGAGTCGGTTAAAAACATTAAATCCATATCCTCCTTTGATATACTTTCATTGTCTGCCATTATTTTAATATGGTGATATAATTCTTTATGATATTCCTTACCAAAAATAATTACAGGAAAATTGAGAATCATTTTGGTCTGAATTAAAGTTACGGCCTCAAAAAGCTCATCTAATGTACCAATACCACCAGGCAAAACCACAAAGGCATAAGAGTACTTCAACAATAGAAATTTGCGAACAAAAAAGTATGGAATGTTAATCCATTTATGTAAATATGGATTAGGTTCCTGCTCATGAGGAAGAATAATGTTACATCCTATAGAATATCCATTATTGAGAAAAGCACCCTTGTTAGCCGCCTCCATAATACCTGGGCCTCCACCAGTCATAACGGCAAACCCCATTTCAGATAGTGCTTTTCCGACTTCTTCAGCTTGTTTATAATACTCATTATTTTCATTAAAACGAGCAGAACCAAAAACGGTAACACAAGGTCCTATAAAATGTAGTTTTCTAAACGCTCTAATAAACTGATATTGCACTTTAAATGTGAACCACAGCTCTTTAAACCTACTTCGAGGTCCATCTAGAAAAGCACGTTCTTCCGTTAGAAATAATGAATCAGTGTCCTTTTTAAACTTTTCATGCATTATATATGTCTTATTGATATCTTAATCGAAAGTAGTTTAAAGTATTTATGATGAAAATGACAATGCTCATACAAATTGTATGAGCATTGTCATTTCTATATAAACCAACCATATCTATATTTGGCCATGTCAAATTCATTACTAACTATGCTAGTTAAATCAAAAATGACCGGGCGATTATAATAATTTTAAATCATACGGATTCATAATCGCCAAAGAATCCTATAAATTTGTTAAACACCAACACTCTTTACTCGTGAGCAAAGCTATTTATATTGTTACCACTGAACCCAATAGTGGAAAATCAATTGTTTCATTGGGCCTTATGCAACTTTTATTAGGCAAAACTGCCAAAGTAGGCTATTTCAGACCTATTATAGATGACGTTCCAAATGGTAAAATTGATAACCATATTGATACGGTTCTAAGTTACTTTAATGTAGATATGAAACCAGAAGAAGCTTATGCCTATACGCGTAGCCAAGTGGTTCAATTAAAAAATAAAGATAAGGATGATGAAATCGTTGGTCACATCATTCATAAATACAAAACCATTGAAAATCGCTTCGATTTTGTATTAGTAGAAGGCACTGATTTCTCTGGGGAAGGTGCTATCATTGAATGGGATATAAACGTACTTATTGCAAAAAATTTAGGTATCCCTGCAATTATTTTAGCCAGCGGAAAGAATAAGACTTTAGATGAACTATTAGGTAACCTATATATGGCCTATGACTCATTTATGGAGAAAGGTGTTGAAGTTTTACTCATTATCGCTAATAAAGTAAAACCAGAGAATTTAGATATAGTGACTAATGGTCTAAAAGAAAAATTACCTAACAATGTATTGGTCGGTACAATTCCTATAAACAATGTACTCGGTAGCCCAACGGTAAAGGAATTTGCTCAAGAATTAGATGCCAAAATTCTATTTGGCGAAGATTATATAAACAATCAAGTAGGTGGTTTTAGTGTTGGTGCCATGCAGTTACGTAATTACCTAACACACTTAAAAAAAGATAGTTTGGTGATTACACCTGGGGATCGGGCAGATATAATTTTGGGTGCCTTACAAGCTAATATTTCTACCAATTACCCCAATCTTTCAGGCATTGTTCTAACTGGCGGACTCATTCCTGAAGAGTCAATTATTAAATTAATAGAAGGATTATCTGATATTATCCCTATTCTTTCAGTAGCAGGCGGAACTTTTTCAGTGACCAATAAAATTGGTACGATTAGACCACGTATTTACGCCGATAACACTGAGAAAATAATTACCTCAATTCAGGAATTTGAAAAATATGTTCCAACAAAAGAATTGTCTGAACGTTTAATTACATTTAAAGCAAAAGGTATTACCCCTAGAATGTTTCAGTATAATTTGCTTCAAAAAGCCAAATCTACCAAAAAACATATCGTTTTACCTGAAGGGTTAGATGAACGAATTCTTTTAGCCACTAAAAAGCTTATCGACGCTGATGCCGTATCTATAACCTTACTAGGAAATAGAGAACAGATTAAAGCTAAAATAACAGAATTGGATATCGATTTAGACCTTAACACTATTGATATCATTGACCCTACTACATCAAACCGATTTATTGAGTATGCTACTACATTGTTCGAATTAAGGAAGCATAAAAACGTGAATTTGGCAATGGCCAAAGATTTAATGGAAGATGTATCTTATTATGGCACTATGATGGTGTACAAAGGCCATGCCGATGGAATGGTTTCAGGAGCCGTACATACTACACAACATACTATTCGTCCTGCGTTACAATTCATAAAAACTAGGCCAGATGTTTCTATTGTTTCTTCTATTTTCTTTATGTGTTTACCAAACAGGGTTACCGTTTTTGGAGATTGTGCAATAAATCCAAACCCTACAGCAGAACAATTGTCTGAAATAGCAATTTCTTCGGCTGCTACAAGTGCAGCTTTTGGTATTGAACCAAAAATCGCTATGCTTTCTTATTCATCAGGTGCTTCGGGTGTAGGTGAAGATGTGGATAGAGTACGAAAGGCAACAGAAATTATTAAAGAAAAAAGACCTGACCTTAAAGTAGAAGGTCCTATTCAATATGATGCAGCGGTTGATGCAAAAGTCGGACTTAGTAAATTGCCAGATTCTGAAGTAGCCGGCCAAGCAAGTGTTTTTATTTTTCCTGATTTAAATACGGGTAACAATACCTACAAAGCTGTTCAACGAGAAACCGGAGCTTTGGCCATAGGTCCAATGCTACAAGGACTTAACAAACCCGTCAATGACTTAAGTCGTGGTTGTACGGTTGATGATATTTTCAATACAGTAATAATCACTGCAATTCAAGCACAAGGTCTTTAAAATTACTTTTCATGAATATATTAATTATCAACTCTGGTAGTTCTTCCATAAAATATCAACTTTTAGAAATGCCTACAGCCCAAGTTATTTGTGCAGGCATGATAGAACGTATCGGTAGTACCGAATCTATTTCAACATTTAAATCTCAAGAATATAAAATTGAAAAAATCTACGAAATAACAAATCATAAAGAAGGTTTAGAAAGAATAACAGCTCTTTTACTGGATTCTGAAAAAGGGGTCATTGAAAGTACCGAAGATATTGATGCTATTGGGCATCGTGTGGTACATGGTGGCAGCGCATTCACTGAAACTACTTTAATTGACAATGAGGTTAAGAATAAAATTAAAATGTTCTCTCCCTTAGCGCCATTACATAATCCTGCCAATCTGGTAGGTATTGAAATGGCCGAAAAACTTTTTAAATCGGCAAAGCAAATAGCGGTTTTTGATACTGCCTTTCACGGCACGGTACCTGAAAAAGCAAAAAAATATGCTATACCTACTGAATTATATAATGAAAAGGGAATTCAGGCTTACGGATTTCATGGCACAAGTCATAAATATGTTTCTGAAAAAGCAACGGAGTATTTAGGAAATAATTATGCCAAACTCATTTCTATTCATTTGGGTAATGGGTGTAGTATAACAGCTATCAAAAATGGGGTGAGTATTGATCACAGTATGGGATTTGCTCCATCAAATGGACTTATTATGGGTACTCGAAGTGGTGATATTGACCATTCTATTATTTTTTATATGGTGAATACCTTAGGCTATAGTTTAGACGAAGTGAATGAAATTTTGAATAAAAAGAGTGGTATGCTTGGTCTTACCGGTTTTAATGATTTAAGAGATATTGAAAGCGAGGCCAGTAAAGGTAATACTAACTGTGTTTTAGCTTTAAAAATGAACGCTTATCGTATTAAAAAATATATTGGTGCGTATACTGCAGCCATGAACGGATTAGATGCAATCATTTTCACAGCGGGTATCGGCGAGAATTCAAGTCTAATGCGCCAACTAGTTTGTAAGGAAATGGACTATTTCAATCTTCATTTAGATAATGCTAAAAATGAATTAAGATCATCTACTATTCGTGAGATAAACACAAAAGATTCTGAGGTCAAAATATTGGTAATACCTACGAATGAAGAATTAGAGATTGCAAAACAAGTTTTTAATTTACTAAATTAATTAAAGATTATATTATCATGTAAATTTTTTGCTTCCAATTAATTTACATTATTCTTCACTTGTATTTATAACAAGTTTTACTTAAAAAAAAAAGAACTTACATATAACATAAATTATAGTTTATGATGAAAGTCATTTCCAAAACCTTTTTAAGTATTTAAATTTAGGTTCAAATATAAATTTCATAATAACTTAAAAATCAATATTATGCAAAACGATAGCGGAAATGTATTATTAGCGCTTTTAACAGGTGCAGCAATAGGAGCTGGAATAGGTATACTCTATGCTCCGGACAAAGGAATAGAAACCCGTCATAAAATCAAAAGAAAAGTAGAAGATACTAGTCACGATTTATCTGAACGTGTTTCTCACGCAAAAGATGAGCTTACCAAAACTGCAAACGAAAAGAAAGATGCATTTGACAGAAAATTAGATGAGGCGATTTCTACCATGAGCTACAAGGCAGATGATATCATTGATAAATTAGAGCGAAAACTAGAGGACCTTAAAGCGAAGAACGCTCAACTACAAAAATAGTCAGTATGGCTTTTGAAGAATTAAAAAATGACCTCATGGGGCTGAAAACCGAAATGAGGTCATATATAGAACATAGCGATGAATACTATAGGCTTAAAATCTTTAAAATTTTATCGAAACATGTTACAGGTATCTTAAAGTTTATAGTGATAGGCACAAGCTCTATTTTTGCATTGCTATTCTTATCATTTGCAGCTTGCCTAGGCTTATCTGAAGTGTTTAATAGCTATTTTATCGGTTTTATTGTTGTAGCCGGCTTTTATATTCTAGTTGCAATTTTACTCTATCTCTTTAGAGAACGATTGAATGCTCCTGTTCTTAAAAAATTGTCTAAATATTATTTCGTCTAATTATGGTAAAGGGATATACATCTTTTGAAGAAATAGATAAGCGCTTGAAAATTTTAGAACTTCAACGCGAGATTAATCAAGAAAGTCTGAAACTTAATGTTCAAAACGCTAGAGTAGATTTGGTTCCGCAATTATTTCGCAATAGCCTTGGAACAAATTTCACTAAAAATGATACCTTAAAAAGATTATTGATTACTTTCATTTCAAGCAAAGCATTAAATTTTATTCGTAATAGACGTAGGTCGAGAAATCGAGATTAGCAGCAATTTAATCTCAGTATCATCGCTCGTAAAAAGTATCATTACTTCAGTAAAATTATACTCACATTTTACTCATATAAATTTTGGACTTAACACTTTTAAGCCCATTGAAATTAAGGTTTAAAGCGATTTAAATGAAAACAGGATTAGTTCTTTCTGGTGGCGGAATGCGAGGTGTAGCACATATAGGAGCTATCAAGGCCCTTGAAGAATACCGTATATTTCCATCGTATATCGCTGGAACTAGCGCTGGTGCCATTGTAGGAGCATTATATGCTGGAGGATGTACTTGGAAAGAAATGCTAGAATTCTTCAAAACAGTAGACTTATTTTCTGTTAATAAATATGCTAGAAACAAGCCAGGAATTATAGATACTACTAAGTTTTATGACCAACTAAAAAAGTATTTCCCAGTAGATAATTTTTCAGCCCTTAAAACACCTCTTTATATAACAGCTACCAACCTATTAGATGGAACGCTAAAAATATTTCATGAAGGGCAACTGATTAAACCTGTTTTAGCTTCAGCAGCGGTTCCTGGATTTTTCGCACCTGTTCATATTAATGATAATTATTATATAGATGGCGGCACATTAAACACTTTTCCAGTTGACTTAATTAAAATGTATTGCGACCAAATTGTTGGTGTATATGTAAACCCTTTCGAGAAAGTTAAAATAGAGGACCTTAAACATGCATATAATATTGTAGAACGAGCGTATCATATTAAACTTGCCGATGAATCACAGTCTAAATTTGATGACTGTAATCTACTAATAAGTCCTAAAGGATTGGAAAATTTCGGAATGTTTTCAATGAAAAACATTGATGCAATATTTGAATTAGGCTATGAGTCTGCCATTGAAGCATTAGAATCAAAACATACGCTAAGCAAATCAATGTCAGCTATCGAATCTGAGTTAATGAATGGTTTTTCTGTAGATACCATTTAAAAACTAACATCGGTTTCAAATTCTTCAATCTTCATGATTAAAAATCATAACATATACATTTATTAAAGAGTTATCTACTAGCAGTTTTTAAAAGAATAAATTCGCTAATATTTGTTGTATCAATAGCACCCATAAGTTTACCGTTCTCCACTACGGGATAAAAGCTATTCTTTTCTTTACCTATCATCTGCAATACTTTCATGATTTCCGTCGTCACATCAACGGTCTTAAATTTTTTCTGCATAATGTCACCAACCAAAACCAAAGGTTTCTTTGCATTTTTTATGATATCTTTTTGCGTTAGAATACCGATAATTTTATCGTTTTCAACAACCACAAAATCTTTTTCTGTTCCTGCCAGTAGAATATCAATAACCTCTTCTAAGTTATTACTCGGCTGCAATTTTGTTATATTGGTTAAAGTAGCCTCCTTTACCAAATGCCCTTTAAGCAAATCTCCTTGTTTTACCATTTGATTTTCACCATAGGCTCCAAAAAATATAAAAAGAGCAATTAGAATTAAGAAAGGATTAAAAAATAGTCCCAGTACAAAAAAGATAAAAGCCAAACCTTGACCAATACTTGCAGCAATATTGGTAGCCGTTACACGACCAAGTTTAAAAGACAAAAGCGCACGAAGTACGCGTCCACCATCCATCGGAAAAGCAGGAATTAAGTTGAAGACAACTAACATCACATTAGCTACAAAAAGATAAAACAAAAAGTTTTGAAGTGTTGGCTCATAAAGCATTTCCTCTAAGACGATAGAATCGAAATTAAAATAACTTCGTACAGGCACAACCAAAAGAAGAAGAATAGCAATAACTACGTTCACTGCCGGACCTGCCAATGCAATCCATAATTCTTGTGCTGGCTTTTCTGGCATTTTTTCTAAAGTAGCAACTCCCCCAATCGGCAGCAACAAAATATTCTTCGTCTTCACACCAAACTTTTTTGCGGTAAGTGCATGCCCTAATTCATGAAGTACTACACAAAAGAACAAGACTAATATAAGTGCCTCATTTAGCAGAATTCGATTAAGGTCACTTCCCTGCTGTATTTCTAAAAATGCAACCCAAATGAGTAGTAATGTAAATGTCCAATGAACTTCTATTTTTATCCCTGAAACGCTTCCTATTCTCAAAATACCTTTCATACTTACTTATTTTAAACGAAGATATTTATGAACATGGTTTACACCAATGACATTGGTCATAGCTACAATTAACTCATCAAATTATATTTGATATAAAACATGAATTATTTACTGCCATGAACAAAATTATTACACTTACTGTAAACCCAGCAATTGATAAAAGCACTACTGTTGCCGGCATAAAACCAAATAGTAAATTACGATGTAACGTTCCTGTCTACGAACCTGGTGGTGGCGGAATTAATGTTTCGAGGGTAATTCAAGAATTAGGTGGTAATTCAATTTGTATGTACATGGCAGGAGGACCGACTGGCACCCAACTACAGAATCAGTTGACAGCATTAAATATAGTACAACAGGTTATTCCTATTTCTGGATGGGTTCGTGAGAATCTTGCAGTGACCGACACTAAAAACAATGCGCAATACCGCTTTGGTATGCCAGGTCCGGTGGTTAAGGATAGTGAGTGGAGAAGTGCTTTAAAACAATTGGATACTGTTTTATCGGAAAATGATTTTTTGGTAGCTAGTGGAAGCCTTTGCCTAGGAATGCCCATCGATTTTTTCGCGCAAATCTCTAAAATTGCCAAGAAGAATAAAGCAAAATATATTTTAGATACATCAGGTGAAGCTTTGATAAAAGGAGCTAATGAGGGAGTTTATTTATTAAAGCCAAATCTGGGTGAGTTGGCTACACTTTGCGGTATTGAAAAAATATCATACGTAGAACTTGAATCAATTGCTAAAGATTTTATAAAGAACAACCCCTGTGAGATTTTGGTGATTTCGATGGGGCCACAAGGCGCAATGATTGTCGCAAATAATGAAGTTAATCATATTAAGGCACCAATTGTATTTCAAAAAAGCACTATTGGTGCAGGCGATAGCATGGTAGCCGGAATGGTTTTAGCCTTAGCACAAGGAAAATCTATAAGGGAAATGGCTACATATGGGGTTGCTTGCGGAACTGCAGCCACCATGACAGCAGGAACCGAATTATGTAAAAAGAAAGATGTGGAAGAGCTTAATAAATGGATTTTAGAGAATTCGTAATTATAAAATTCGTTCTTAGACAACCCTTTACTTTCACGCTATATATCTAAATCACCTGATAATTGTTTCAATATAATCTCTGATAATTTTGCTTGAAACTTGGCATTACTAAAACGAACCTTAGCATTTATATAATTCAATTGCGCGGTTCTAAACTCAAGAGTTGGAATAATACCTATTCTATATTTTTCTACTGTAATATCAAGATTCTCTTTTGCTATGGCTTCATTACTACCTTCTAACTCAATAAGGCTTATGTTCGTTAAATAAGTTTGATACGTAGTTCCTAGTATTGACAATAATTGCTGCTGTTGTTGGGCTATAGCAACCTCTGAATTCTGCAACTCCAACTTGCCTATCTTCTCATCTCTATTTTGATTAAAGCCATCAAAAAGATTCAAGGTAGCACCAAATCCGTAATTAAATCCTCTTGAATTAGAACTTGTTGTAAAACCAAGACTTGATTCTGAGCTACCAAAATTATAACCCGTTGTAGCGTAAATGGTCGGGTATCTTGCCGCCTTTATTTGTTTTAGTTCTAACTCGTTAATTCGTTTATTTATACGTTCTGCGTTTAATTGTGGGTTATTAGAAATAACCAAAGATTCTAAATCTGGAAATAATAAACTGTCATCAACGAAAATTTCAGGCACCACAATAAAATCTGATTTCAAATCTCGCGCCAATTGCTGATTCAATTGAATTTTAGTGTTTGCGTATAATTCCTTTTGTCGCTGCATTAATGTCAGGTCGGTATTGAGATCTACCTTAGCATTCAAAACTTCTAGTTTAGATGCCTTACCAATCGAAAATCTATTTTGTGCTAATTCTACCCGTTGTTTAGAAATTAAAATGGTACTATCTAAAGCTGATAATTGCTGCTGTTGCTGTACTAAGTCATAATAAGTAATCATCACCTCACCTACCTTGGTAAGAATTACTTGCTTTAATTCGGCTTCACCCAAGTTTTGATTTTGCTTCAGTTGTTCAAAATTGGCAAACATTCGTAATCCATCAAACAAAGTCCAATTCATGGCCACACCATAATTCAAACTATTATTCTTTGCATTATCCTGTTCAACTTTCGAACCATCTGAACGTGTTTGTGAGAGGTTTTGAACACTATTATTATCAGTTAAACTGGCTTCTAAAGAAGGTAACATTCCCGCATAACCAGGACTTACAGATATTGAATCTATCTTTAAATTATTGTCCGCAGTCATTATTTGATAATTATTCTCAACCGCAGTCTTTACCGCATCTTGAATTGTTAGCACCTCTTGCCCATAAGAATTAAGAGCAATTAGAATTAAAAAAATGACTATATACTTATTGTTCTTCATTCTAATACGTTTCAAGCGCTTTAAACTCTGGTCTTTCTACTTTTTCCCTAGACCATAACATATAAAGGGCAGGAATTACAAATAAGGTTAGCATTAATGAAAACATAGTTCCACCAATAATTACCACTCCCATTCCAATTCTACTCGTAGACGCAGCACCTAATGACAGTGCAATTGGCAAAGCACCCAACGCAATAGTTAAACTTGTCATTAATATAGGCCGTAATCTAGATTCTGATGCTTGCAAAATTGCTTCCCTTTTTTCTAAACCTTGTTCTCGTAATTGATTAGCAAATTCTACAATTAGAATTCCATTTTTGGTAACTAAACCAATCAGCATAATAGTACCAATTTGACTAAAGATGTTCCAAGATTGACCAAATAACCAAAGTGAAAATAATGCACCAGCAACTGCCATAGGTACCGTCAATATTATTATGAAAGGATCTATAAAACTTTCAAATTGAGCAGCAAGAATCAGAAATATCAACAACAAAGCCAATCCGAAAGCAAACAATGTATTTGAACTACTCTCAACAAAATCTCTTGATTCTCCGCCTAAATCAGTGGTAAAGGAATCATCAAGAACCTTTTCCTTAATTCTTTCCATTGCAGCTATACCGTCATTTAGAGTTTTACCCGGAGCCAAATTTGCCGATACGGTCGCCGACATATATCTGTTATTGTGATATAATTGTGGTGGACTACTATGTTCTGAAGTTTGTACCAGGTTATCTAGTTGAATAAGAAGTCCATCTTTATTCTTTACAAATATGGAAGTTAAATCCATTGGCGCATTCCTATCTTCTTTATCAAATTGGCCTATTACCTGATATTGTTTTCCATTCATTAAAAAATATCCAAATCGCTGACCACTTAATGATAGTTGTAGCGTTTGTGCGACATCTATAACTGAAACCCCTAAAGTTTCAGCTTTTTCACGGTCTATGGTCACATAAATTTCTGGTTTATCGAACTTTAAATTTACATCTACGAATGAAAACGTTTCATCATTTTCAGCCTCTGCCATAAAAGCTGGAATATTTTCCTCGAGTTTTTTAAAATTCTGCGCTTGAATTATGAACTGAATTGGAGGACCTCCCCTTCTATTCACTGAAATAGTAGGTCGTTCAGACACATTTGATTTTCCGCCAACATAGGCTTTTGCCCAACGCCCTAGATCTTCCGCAATTTCATGTTGTGAACGTTCTCGCTCACTAGGATCCACTAAGGCGATATTAGCTCTACCACTATTTACCGAAGATGCTCCAAACCCAGGAGAAGTAAGAACAAGGCTTACTTTTTTCTCAGGCACAGAATCATTTATCAACTCTGTAATATCGGTCATTAAACGATCCATATATTCATAAGATGATCCTTCTGGTGCATTTACATTCAGTCGAACAAAACTACGATCGTCATAAGGAGCTGTTTCTTTGGGAAGTAAAACATAAAAAAGTGCAATAAGTCCCAAACAACCAAATAGAATAGGAAAACTCAGCCATTTTCTTTTCATAAAACTCCGTAAAGAATCGGCGTACGAATGATTCATTTTCAAAAAGTACTTTTCTGTAAAATGATAAAATTTTGACTGCTTTTGTTTACCAGGTTTAATAAGGTAAGCATTAAGCATAGGTGTTAAGGATAAGGATACAAAAGCAGAGACTAATACTGCAGCCCCTAGTACTACACCAAATTCCCGAAAGAGCCTGCCTACGAAACCTTCTAAGAAAATAACAGGAAGAAATACAGCCGCCAAGGTTATAGATATAGATATAACTGCGAAGAATATTTCATTAGACCCTTTTATTGCAGCTTCTATCGGGCTCATGCCCTCCTCTACTTTTTTGTAGATGTTCTCAGTTACCACAATCCCATCATCTACCACAAGACCCGTAGCCAAAACGATGGCCAATAATGTTAATACGTTTATCGAATAACCAAATAGCCACATTATAAAAAAGGTTGCTATTAAGGAAACAGGAATATCTATTAATGGCCTTAGCGCCATGGACCAGTTTCTAAAGAATACGAAAATCACTAGAATTACCAGTATAATCGATATTAGAAGGGTTTCTGCCACCTCGGTAACTGCACGTCTCACAAAAACGGTATCATCGATTACCACGTTCAACTTAAATCCTTCAGGCAAGTCTTTCTTGAGCTTTTCATATTCCTCATAAAACGCATCTGCAATTTCCAGATAATTTGTTCCAGGTTGGGGAATCACCGCTGTAGCAACCATTGGCTGACCAGAATCGCTCATTTTGGTTTCCATATTCTCCCCTTCTAACGTGGCTTTACCAACATCACTTAGGCGTACCAATTTCTCACCATTCGCCATGATGATGATATTGTTGAACTGTTCTTCGGTATTTAGGTTTCCAATTGTTTTAACCGTTAGTTCAGTGTTGTCGCCCGTTAACTTACCTGATGGCAATTCTACATTCTGAGCCAATAAAGCCGTACGAACATCTGACACTGTAAGGCCGTAGGAAGATAATTTTAAAGGATCTATCCAAAGACGCATCGCATATCTTCGTTGACCCCAAATTTGAACGCTACTTACTCCTGGTATAGTTTCTATACGCTGAGCAATTACATTTTCTGCATAATCAGATAGTTCTAAAATATTCTTACCATCACTTTGAACCGTCATGGACAGAATACGCTGTGCATCGGCATCTGATTTAGATACTACCGGTGGCGCATCTAAGTCATCAGGCAAGCTTCTAACAGCTTGTGAAACCTTATCTCTAACATCATTAGCGGCATCTTCTAAATTTTTATCTAGATTAAATTCGATGCTTATTGAACTTGAACCCTGTACACTCGATGATGTAATATTTCGAATTCCGTCAATTGAATTAATAGCTTTTTCTAAAGGTTCAGTAATCTGAGATTCAATTATATCAGCATTCGCGCCCGAATAAGTAGTACGTACCGAAACTTGTGCTGGATCAATAGATGGAAATTCACGTACGCCTAAGTATGTATATCCAATAATTCCAAATAGAACAATTGTAAGGTTCATTACAATTGTCAAAACCGGTCGCTTTATACTTAAGGTAGATAAATTCATTTCTCAGCAGAACTAGTTTGTGGTTTGTTAAAGTCTATTGTAACGGGAGTACCATTTTTTAAGGACATAACACCATAAGTTAAAATTGTATCGCCTGCTTTTAAACCCGATAATACCCGAACCTCATTTCCGGTACGAGCTCCAATTTCTACATCTATTTCCTTAGCTTTTCCTTGTTCCGAAATAAAAATTCTTTTACCATTCTGTACTGGTATTAAGGATTCTGATGGTACCATTAGTGCGTTATCAACACTCTCTAAAGGCAAAATTACATTTGCATATGTACCTGGATACAACTTCCCTTCTTTATTCTCTGCAATGGCTCTCATTCTCAAGGTCCGTGTGGCAATTTCAACTTCTGGTTCAATAGCATAAACCTTTGCTTCATATTCCGCATTGGAATCTGATGTCGAAAAGGTTAATTCTGAACCAATTGAAACCTGCGAAGCATACTTCTCTGGTATAGAAAATGTTATTTTTAATTTACTCGTATTAACCAATTTTGCAATTGGAGTAACAGGTGTAACATAAGTTCCTTTGGAAATTGAACGTAAACCAATAGTTCCTGAAAATGGAGCGCGAACAATGGTTTTTGAAAGTTGGGCTTGTATTAGTTCAGATTCGGCACTAGCAGACTGAAAATCTGCACTCACAATTTCATATTCTTCTTGACTAATTGCTTGTTTCTCTAATAATAGCTTTGCTCTTCGCTCGTTTTCAAAAGCTAATTTTTGGGCCGTCTGTACTTTAGATAATTGGGCCTGTAGTTCAATATCATTAACTTTAAACAGCACTTGACCCTGCGAAACCTTACTGCCTTCTTCAAAATTTATACTTTCGACTACCCCAGAAACTTCGCTTCTAATCTCTATTTGTTCATTAGCCTCAATAGTCCCGGACAAGGAGATATTATCATTGAACTGCTGTGCCTGTAAAACCATACCTTTTACATTGGTTGTCTTTACTAAAGCATCGGTTGACTTCGGTGACCCAATTTCACTGTTCGAATTGATTCGATACACAATCAACGAAATAATCCCTATTATCAATAAACTATAAACTATGTATTTTACTTTCATAGGCAGTAAGGAAAGATATTAGATATTCTGTTTTTCGAACACTAACAAATCTAATTCTAATAGACTATTTTATGTAAATGTTAGGCATTATTTAACATGCTTTTAGCATGAAATTATAGCTAATTCATCTATGAGATCTTGAATTAAAAAAACCCTTACTCTCTATGACAGCAATTATTTAAAAAGGTTTAATTAAAATATAATTTTAACATAAATAATCCTTCCAATTGAAGAGTATTGAATTCTATCAAGTGAATTAGCACGTTAAAGTATATAAGCTAATCTAAATGGTTGTCACAAATAAAATGTTAAACCCACTTAATTGCACTATGTGTTGACCCTATCATTTTAGAGGAATGACGAATAACTTCTATCCCAATCTTTCCATATTACTTCATATCCCTGTGATTGAATCATCTTTTTAATTTCATCGGTACTTCGCTCATCTGAAATTTCAAATTGCTCCAATGATTCTGGGTCAACCGTATAACCGCCAGGATTTGTTTTGGATTCAGCACTTATTGAGGTAATTCCCAAGTTTATAATATTATTTCTGAAGATTTCACTTTCACGTGTAGACATTGACAGTTCAACATCTTCGTCTAAAAGACGGTAAGCACATATTAATTGTACCAAATCGGAATCTGTCATTTCGACCTTGGGTTGAACCTCGCCTTGATGAGGACGTAGCCTTGGAAAAGAAATGGAATATTTTGTTTTCCAATACGTCTTCTGTAAATATTTTAAATGAAGTGCCGTATAAAAACTATCTACACGCCAATCTTCTAATCCGAATAGTGCACCCAATCCTATTTTATGGATTCCGGCTTTTCCTAAACGGTCGGGAGTATTCAAGCGATAATCGAAATTTGATTTTTTACCCTTTGGGTGGTGTGTTTTGTACGTTGCTTTATGATACGTTTCTTGATATACCAATACCGCATACAAACCTTCCTGAATTAAGGTTTTATATTCTTCCTCATCTAATGGCTGCACCTCAATACTAATATTTGAAAAGTGTTCACGAATTAAAGCTATGGCATTTTTCAAATAAGATACACCAACCGTTCTATTAGCTTCGCCAGTAACCAAAAGTATATGGTCGTATCCTAATCTTTTTATATGTGCCACCTCTTCAATAATTTCCTTATCGGAAAGTGTTTTCCTTCGAATCTTATTGATCATACTAAAACCGCAGTAGGTACAGATATTCTGGCATTCATTTGAAAGATACATAGGTATGTACATTTGCATGGTGTTACCGAACCGCTTCTTTGTCAGCCCATTACTGCGTTGTGCCATGTGCTCTATAAATGGCTTTGCAGCAGGGGAAATCAAAACCTTAAAATCCTCAAGGGTAATCTTTTCTTTTACCAATACGTTTTTTACGTCGAAAGAAGTGAAACTATAAATTTCATTCACAAGCGTATCCCAATCATAGGCTTCGAAAGTGTCTTTAAATTTACTCATTCAAGAAAGATGTTAAAGGGCTACTTGCTTCGGCATATTGTTTTACTGGTGCCAACTTCGCTAAGTAAGCCATTCTACCCGCTTCTACCGCCATCTTAAAAGCAATTCCCATTGCAACAGGATTTTGAGATACTGCTATCGCCGTGTTTACCAACACGGCATCCGCGCCTAATTCCATTGCATATGCCGCATGCGACGGTGCACCAATACCTGCGTCTACAATCACTGGCACATTACTTTGCTCAATTATAATTTCCAAGAAATCTTTGGTCATCAATCCTTTATTGCTGCCAATTGGTGCTCCTAAAGGCATTACACATTGAACGCCAACATCTTCTAACCGTTTACACAAAACAGGGTCTGCGTGAATATACGGCATCACCACAAAACCTAAATCAACCAATTCTTTAGCTGCCTTTAGGGTCTCAATAGGATCAGGCAATAAAAACCTAGGGTCTGGATGAATCTCTAATTTAATCCAATTGGTCTCTAGAGCCTCCCTTGCTAATTCAGCTGCAAAAACAGCTTCCTTTGCAGTTCGCACCCCTGATGTATTTGGTAAAAGGTTGATGGATTTATCTTTTAAATGAACCAATATATCATCAGATTCATTATTCGCCTCAACTCTCTTCAAGGCTACGGTTACCAATTCGCTTTCAGAAGCTAAAATTGAATCTCGCATTTTTTGAGAGCTGTTAAACTTCCCTGTACCAACAAACAATCTTGAGGTAAAGGTTTTATTAGCTATTCTGAGTACGTCTCCCATTAATTATTATTTTGATAAGGCGTCCATACTTTTTCCTGCACTTCATCTCCTGCTATTAACTGCTTAAACTTCCCAATTCGATTAAAGTCTGTGGTTATCGCTCCTGAAACAGCAATTCCGTGAACTCCGGTTTTCATAATATCGGAGACATCATCCAAGGTTATTCCACCAACAGCAATAATGGGCGTTTCTGTATCAAGATTCTTTAATATGTTCGTATATCCATCTAAACCTAAAACCGGACTCAAATTCTCTTTGGTTAATGTAAATCGAAACGGTCCCATACCTATATAATCTACATTTTTGGAAAGGAGTGTTTTACAATCTTCTAAAGTATTTGCTGTACCGCCAACAAGCTGCCAAGAATATAAATGTTTGCGTGCGATTGATGGACATGAGTCAGATTGACCTAAGTGCACTCCGTCGGCCTTTACGATTTTCGCAATTTTATAATAATCGTTAATTATTAAACGCGTTTGAAATCGACCTGTAATTTCCCTAGCTTTTTCAGCTGCTTCTAGAATAGACGCTTCCTTAAATTTTTTAAGTCGCAACTGTACTAATTCAATACCACTAGTACACGCATTGTTAATATTCGTTAAGTGCTCTTCTACTGTTTTCCCTTGTGAGATATAATGCAATTTTGGTATCATTCTTTTTTTTGTTTTGTATGTATTCCCAATAATGAAGGATGAGAATTTAAAAATTGTTCAGTGTAATATTTTGCATTCTTGCAAGCATCTTCCAATTCAATATCCAAGGTAATGTTACTTGCCAACGCTGAAGACAGAACACAACCACTACCATGCTTTTCTATAACTTCATCTAAAAATGGAGGAATATTTACCATTATGATTTTACTATAATACAATTCATCATAGCCCTTTTTGTCTTTTCTATGTCCGCCTTTTAAATAGATGTTCGTGAAACTGCTAATATGCTCGAGTGTATCTTCAATATTCATTTGAGGATATAAACTTTTAATTTCATTGTAATTAGGAGTAATTATATAACAATGCTTCCAGATTTCATCTAGCACGTTTTGATCTTCACCCCCATGAAAATCATAACCGTCACTAGCTTTTATAATTGGGTCTAAAACAATTTTTAACTTCGGATTTATCGTATGTAATCTTTCCAATATTAAAAGTAAGGTCTGCCATGATTCAACAATTCCAATTTTAACTGTATTGATTTCAAAGCGCTCGAAAACCATTTCTATTTGGGATATAATAGTCTCTACAGGAACCCAAGAACACTGTTTGAATTCAATATCATTTTGAACCGTAATAGCCGTACAAACAGATAGCCCATACAACCCATGGGCATCAAAAGTTTTGATATCTGATGTGACCCCAGCACCAGCACTAGGGTCGTGGCCTGCAATGGTCAATATATATTTTAGGTTATTCAAAATATCTTTTCATTTTTTTAAAAGATTCAACCGGTTCGCTACTGTTCCAAATACCACCTAAAACACCAATACCTTTATACCCTAAAGTATCAAAAGTTTTTATGTTCTTTGTGGTTACACCGCCCATGCCAATTATTGTCTTATCAATGTGATTAACATCAAATCCGCGTCCTTGGTATCCAGGTTTTGAGATAGATGAAAAAACGGGACTTAATAAATGGTAGTCAAATTCAAAGTCACATTCCTCGAGCGCTGTTAATTCATGAAATGAACTGCTAATAGTTTTACCATACATCTCTAGATTCTTAAAATATCGACCAGGGTTGTCAATATGATCTAATCTTTTCTTTTCTTGAAAATGAATTCCCTTTAAATTAAATTCATTCACTAGTTCGTGAAATAAATGTACCACTACCCTATTATGGTATTTTGAATCTATTTGATTCAAATATTTACGATGCTGTTCTACGTTTTTATAAGGTTTTCTAAAATGATAGTATTCTAAACCTTCTTCAAATAATTGATGAAGTATTTCAATTTCATTAGTAATATCATTTTCTGGCGCTATTAAAACTATCATTTTGACTTTTATTTCGACATTGCTCAATTTATAACTAACTTTTTAAGTTAGGGATTGAAGCGGCATCCTTTTTTATTTTACTTAAAAAAGATATAGAGAGAAAGCCCGACCACACTTTTTTAAGTGTGGAAACTCCCAAATCATTATCTTATAAATATACTTTTGATCCTTTATTCTTAAACTCTTTAGACTTTTCATCCATTCCTTTTTGAATCACTTCGTTGTCTACAATATCATTTTCTGCAGCGAAATCGCGAACTTCTTGTGATATTTTCATTGAACAGAATTTTGGACCGCACATAGAACAGAAATGTGCAACTTTCGCACCATCGGCAGGTAATGTCTCATCATGATATTCTAAAGCACGCTCAGGGTCGAGACCTAAGTTAAACTGATCTTCCCAACGGAATTCAAATCGGGCCATACTTAATGCATTATCTCGATGTTGTGCACCTGGATGCCCTTTTGCCAAATCGGCAGCATGCGCAGCCAATTTATAAGTAACAACTCCCACCCGAACATCTTCTTTATTCGGCAATCCTAAGTGTTCTTTTGGTGTTACATAACAGAGCATCGCACACCCGAACCAACCAATCATTGCAGCACCTATACCTGAGGTAATATGGTCATAACCAGGAGCAATATCAGTCGTTAAAGGACCTAATGTATAAAAAGGAGCTTCGTCACAAACTTCAATCTGCTTTTCCATATTTTCCTTGATCATGTGCATAGGTACATGGCCAGGCCCTTCTATGAAGCATTGCACTTCATGCTTTCTAGCTATTTGAGTTAATTCTCCTAAAGTTTCAAGTTCTGCAAATTGCGCTTCATCATTCGCATCGGCAATAGACCCAGGGCGCAACCCATCTCCTAAAGAAAATGCTACATCATATTTCTTCAAAATCTCGCAAATGTCTTCAAAATGAGTATATAAAAAACTCTCTTTATGATGTGCTAAACACCATTTGGCCATAATTGATCCACCACGGGAAACAATACCGGTTACCCGACTCGCTGTCATCGGCACATAGCGCAACAATACCCCTGCGTGAATGGTAAAATAGTCTACACCTTGTTCGGCCTGTTCTATTAAAGTATCGCGAAAAATCTCCCAAGTTAAGTCTTCGGCAACACCGTTTACTTTTTCTAAAGCTTGGTAAATAGGAACGGTACCAACAGGTACGGGAGAGTTACGAATTATCCATTCACGGGTTTCATGTATGTTTTGACCCGTAGAAAGGTCCATGATGTTATCAGCGCCCCATCTACAGGCCCACACCGCTTTTTCCACTTCTTCTTCTATAGAAGATGTCGTTGCAGAATTGCCTATGTTCGCATTTATTTTTACCAAAAAATTTCGACCCAAAATCATCGGTTCTGCCTCTGGATGATTAATATTAGATGGAATAACTGCTCGACCTCTAGCTACTTCTTCCCGAACAAATTCCGGAGTAATTTTAGCAGGAATAGATGCTCCAAAATGCTCCCCAGGATGTTGTTTTTTAATTTCGGTCATCTCATCTATTCGTTGATTTTCACGAATAGCGATGTACTCCATTTCGGGGGTTATAATTCCTTTTTTGGCGTAATGTAATTGCGTTACATTTTTGCCACCCTTAGCGCGCAAAGGTTTTTTTAATAACGAAAAACGCATATGCTCTAGACTCATATCTTTTAAGCGTTCATTGCAATAATCAGATGAAAATTCATTTAAACGCTCCACATCATTTCTATCCATTATCCATTGCTCACGTATTCTTTCAATACCAAGGTGAACATTGATTACTTTTTCAGGATCTGTATATGGACCAGAAGTATCATACACCGTTACAGGCTCATTCGATGTCATTTTTCCAGTAATAGAATGTTTAGTATCACTCAAAGCTATTTCGCGCATCGCCACTTTAATTTGTGGATGTATGATACCACTTACATAAATTTTTGTGGAATTAGGAAAAGGATGCCTTGTTATCTTCCCCTCTTTTGGTGCTGTATCTTTATTTTTCATTTAGAGTATGTTGTTTAAATATTGAGTAGGGAATTATCCGCCTTGAGCGGCCTGAATTATTAAAACATTGTCTTCATTGGACAAGGTTATTGATTCCCAAAAATTTTTAGAGATAATGGCATTTTGAATTGCAACAGCAATGCCGATTTTGGGTGAATTTAATTGCTCAAGTAATTGAAGAATTGTCGAGCCTTCTTCGATTTCTAAACTTTGCTCGTTGACCCAGATTTTAATCATAGTACAGTATATTTTTTAAATATGCTGTAAATAATAAGGGCTTCGAGAAAGTATTGAATTGATAGGTAAATGCGTTTTAGAACGCTTACTATCATGAAAAGGATGCGTAAACACATATTACAATGTGTTTTTCTACTTTTCCCTTCGTTGGTACTAACCAAATCAGGTTCAAAGGGTTTTTCTCAGTTCTAAAATTTTAGAACACCCCTAAAGTTTACGGTATAAAGTTATAGAAAAAAATACTCCTAATGGATTATAACTATCATTTATTTAAAATAACACATACAACTCGAAATTCTGCTAAATAATGCCCCCTATTGACCTAGTCAATTATAAATTTGTCAATTTACTGATTACGTTGACTATATAAAAAAGAAGATTATCAAAGAAGTTGGTCTTCGATGGCAGTTTAGAATATACCTATTAATAATAAGGATAAGCAATTAGATGGTATTCATAAATCTTGGCTAGAAAATGGAAGACTTTACCTTGATTTTTAAGTAAAAAATAGAAAGCGTTATGGATTACAAAATAAATGAATTTTAAAACCCAATTAATGGATTTAAATCATATTAAAAGAAACTCCTAGTGCAACGTCTTTTATAGAGGTTTTAGTTCATTCTTTAATGATTCTATAAAAATCTGTGAAACCATGTAAAACACAGAGTTAACCACATTTTTGAGCATGTCCACAACATAACATTTTAAGATTCCATTTACTTCAATAGTTTAGCCTTCTAATACCCCCCACCTAACAACGCTAAATAATGTCAACCAAACTTGTTGAAAAGCCCTCAAAAAAGTTCATTACACTTCTTTTATTACTTGCTTTTGTTAGCATATCTCATGCGCAGCTGTCAGTCCCATTTGAACCGAGATTACCTGGTGGTAATATAAAGGTAAAAGGAGATCTAGTTTATGTTGCTAACAATATTGTCAGTGTAAGTAGCAATCCTAATGTTGCTTATAATGGTAGTTCTAGCAACCAGAATGTTTATATGGACTATATAGATATCGATGGAGACGCAAATACCTTCAGTTCTAGTATTGCAGAATTGAACGCGCCATCTTGTTCGGCGGTTGTTTATGCCGGACTGTATTGGGGAGGAATCTATCGTGACACCAATAGAGGAAATGGATATAAATCTGTAAAATTTAAGACTCCTGGTGGGTCTTACATCGATATTGGGCCTAATAGTAATTCTCAATTTGAATACGAACAAATATATGATAAGGACGGTGACCGAGATGGTGACGGATTTACAGATCCAGGTGTAATCGATGTAGATTACTTAAGTGGTCAAAACATGACCTCATATCTTAACTATGCTAACGTAACCCATTTACTATCTGGTTTGGTAGACCCTAATGGCGAGTATGCCGTAGCAAATATAGTAGCATCTACTAACGAAAAAAATGTCAGTGCGGGTTGGACCATGGTCGTTATTTATGAAAATCTTAATTCAACCAGCAAGTACATCTCTACTTTTGACGGCTATGCAGCCATGGGAAGCACTTATAAAGAAGTAAGTTTCCCATTCGGTGGATTTAAAACTGTACCAGCACCACTACCCGTTAATGCCGTAATTGGGGCAGGAACTATGGATGGAGACAGAATTACTGGCCCTAGCATGCGCTTTAGAGCAAAACCAACGGATGGCTGGACCTATTTGAGCGATGCCATTAACCCTAGCAATAACATTTTTAATAGTACTATAAGTAATTTAGGTAGTTGGGTAGACACAAGAAACCCAGCAAGTCATAATACCTTAGGATGGGATGCCGATATTTTAAAACTTAAAAACCCTGATAATTCAGTATTGCCCAATGACCACGATAATGGCGAAATACTAATAAGTACCTCTAGTGAAGGTGTTATACTTTTTCTAACTACCGTCGCCGTTGAAATCATTGATCCAGACATTCTGGTTGAAAAAAAGGTTGAAGATTTAGCTGGTAATGATATTACTGGTGCAGGTGTATTGCTCGGCGAATCTTTGGAGTATGTTCTTCGTTTCTGGAACCGCGGTAATGACAATGCCACCAACTTTACAATTCGTGATGTTCTTCCTGAAAATGTTGAAATAGAGAGTATTGACCTTGACAAGGCTCCAGGTACTACAACAACTATTAATCCTTCCGATTCTCGAGAAATAACATTTAATATTCCTGATGTATTAGTAACCAAAGAAAGTAACACCTACGAAATACGAATAAAGGTTAAGGTTTCTAATGATTGTCATGATTTTGTGACTGCATGTAGTTCTACTATCAATAACACTGCATATTCAACTTATAATGGAGTTACCAGTGGACAAACCATATCTGATGATCCAAGTGTATCTAATGTGAGTAGTTGCGGCTTCGTGACACTGGGAGCTACCAATTTCCTTTTAGATGACCTTACAAATTGTAGTTTTGAAAACGAAATTCAAATCTGTGGAGACAAAACAGAACTCAATGCAGGAGCAGGATATGACACATATACCTGGTATAAAGATTTAAATAATAATGGACAGTTAGATTCAACGGATACTGTTTATAGTGATAGTGACCCTGATAATGACCCTACAACGGTATTGGTACAAGAAACAGGTCAATATTTAGTAGTAAAAGAGTCTGCCTCTTGTGGTACTAATACAGAAATCAATATAGTAACTCGTTTTGGTAATACTCAGATAAACCCCATAATCAATTATTTCAACACTTTAAATGGTGATGCAAATTTTACCAACGATATACAAGGAGAAATAGTTACTTGTTCAAATGATAATTCAGAATTACCTAAACTATTCCTTTGTGGCACAAATGACACACAAGAAATACTGCTTAATATAACCGATGCTCTTAAAATATCATGGCAGAAACTGAATGAAGGAAGCTGTAGTATTATAAATCCAGATTGTCCAAATAACCAAATTGGATGTTCTTATTCAGAAGTAAATACCGGTAACGGATTTACTGTAAATACTGAAGGCCGCTATCGACTGGTAATCTCTTACTCTGGTGGTTGTAACAGTATCTTTTATTTTGATGTTTTCCAGAACAATCTTGATTTTGACTATGATAGCGAAGATATCTTTTGTTCCACAGATGGATTTATAAGAATAAATAATGTTGGTTCTGGATATGGTTATCAGTTAGTAGATACTGATTCAGATTCAGTAGTAGTATCTTATTCTGCCAAGAACGGTCCAAACTTTACAATTTCGGATTCTGGTATCTATCGTGTTGATTTCACTCAGTTAGATCCATCTACAGGCGAGCCTATAGAAGGAAGTTGTGTTTTTAGCACTGAAAATATTGGTGTCGAAGACATGAACCTTACACTTAATCTTTCAAAAGAACCCGTTACTTGTATGAGTCAGGGAAGTGTAAGACTACAAATGGGGCAAGGTCGAGCAAACTATCATTATCGACTTTATAAAGACAATGGTTCTGGAGCTCCAGGTATACTCGTTGATGATGAATTGGCCCAAATAAGCAGCGACATATCTTTTAATGGACTTATAGCCGGAGATTATGTTGTGGTGGTCAGTACCGATGATGACTGTGAAGTAACTGAAACATTTACAATTATTGAAATTCCTGACCCACAAGTAAGTGCGGTAACCACAAAACATATATCGTGTACTGATGGTCTTGTTACCCTAAAAGGAACAAAAGGTTCTCCAGATCCATCCTACTTATATGCGATATGGGAAAAAAATGGCAGCTCCTCTTACACTAAAATTTCAGACATTCCATCTAGTGAATTTCAACGTGACACCATCGCTCCCGGAGTTTTTAATTTTACTTCAGGAGAAGAAGGTACCTATCGTTTTGTGATAGTTGACGGCAATAATTGCTGGTCCCTTTCCAATGAAATCACCATTAATGATTTAGGTGACCTAAGCATAGCCACACCAACTATAGATTCTGAGGTGAGGTGTGAGGGTTCAAGTACAGGTCAAGTTACAATGAATGTTTCTGGGGCACAAACTCCCTATATATATTCAATTAATAACTGGAGCACACAACAGAACGATCCTACTTTTGTAAACTTGTCCCCTGGCACATACACCGTTAAAGTAAGAGGTACAGATGGGTGCGAAGGTGAATTAGACTTTACGTTAGATGATCCTGAATCCTTTAAAGCCAATGCAGGTGTTTCAAGCACGGGTACTTGTGATGTCAATGAATATTCTGAAGTTCGTTTTACCAATGTTGAAGGCGGTACAGCACCTTATCAGTTTAGTTTTGACGGAGGAAGTACATTTATTGTGGATGACCCCATGAATTCTAGTTTAAGAACTAAACAATTACCTTCAGGAAGCCATATTTTAATCGCTAAAGATTCTAGAGGTTGTGAAATTTCTATACCTCTTACTATTGACCAAGTGCCTCCGATACCGGTCTTTGATACAGATTTAGATTATGATTGTGAAGGTAACGGTGACATTATAGTTACTTCCAACCAAACTATTTATAACTATGTATACACTATAAATACTACTCCTACAGTATCGGTTACAGATGGAATATTTGCTGGTATAGTACCTGGCACATATAATATTACGGCTGAATACACAGAAAACAACCCACCTAACCCTAGTGTACTTCTTCTTGAAGATTTCGGTAGTGGACCTACAGTTGATAGCGATTTTACTGTGGGCTACACTTATGAAGATCAAGCGGGCAGCAACAAATATGTAAACGATTTCGAATATTCTGTCACTAGCTATATCGTTTCTCCATTTAGTTCATGGCTACGCCCAACCGACCATACATCGAACGGTACAGATTCGAATGGCCGTTATTTGGTCATCAACGTAGGTTCACCAAAACCAGGACAGGTTATTTATCAAAAACCGATAGTAGATATTATCCCTAATCAAGATATGAGAGTATCTTTTTCAGCTATCAACTTACTTAAAAGTGGTGGACAATTAGACCCAAATATTTATGTTCAAATGCGTATTCCTGGTACCGGAACGGTAGTTGGGGAAGTACAGACCAATGATATTCCTAAAAATAAAGATTGGAATTCCTATGAGTTTTCCATGAACCCTGGCTCCAATACTGAATTAGATTTCACTATCATTTCCAAAAAAATTGGAAATAGTGGAAATGATGTGGCCATCGATGATATTTTAGTAGAACAGATTCCACAATCTTGCCCTAGAATAATGAATATCCCCGTGGTTATCGAGGATGGAAAAGATTTTGAAACGAGCATAATCGGTTATACGAATGTAACCTGTAATGGTGATAATAACGGCTCCATTTCATTTGATGTAGATAATTTTGACGCCAATAACGGTTTTGAGTATTCTATTGATAGTGGGAGTAATTGGATTTTATCTAAAACATCTCCGGTTACAACTGCCAAAGTACTTTCGGCAGGAACACAAAGTGTATTGGTTAGAAAGGTAGATGATACATCTTGCTCTATAACCTTGACCCAAATTATTGCTGAACCCGATGCAATTGTAATTAATACAAGTATTGAGCAAAATCCTACATGTAGTGATCCTACCGGAACAATTAAAGCAGCAGTTACGGGTGGCATCCAAACATACGAATACGCATTAGAAGATGATTTAGGTAATACATTGGTTGCCTTTCCAAACAGCACTGGTGCAACTTTTAATGGATTAACTACAGGAAAATATGTTATCGTTGTTAAAGATATTAATGATTGTTTTGAAAAAAGTGCTGTGGTTTCCATAAATGCCCCAGTAGCACTTACTTATAGTTCAGTCTACACGAGTTGTTATGATGGGGGCAATAATGCCACAATTAAACTTAATGCCGATACAGGTAGCGGCGGATATCTTTTTCAATTAAATGGAGGTCCATGGCAAACGCCTACTCCATCTACATCGAATACGTATACTTTCGATGGTTTATCAAATGGAATATATACCGTTAATGTTAAAGATTCTTATGGATGTGATGGAGGAGTTACCACAATCACCATCGACTCACAACTTTTGGTCAATATATCAAAAACGGATGTAAGCACGTGTGCAGATGGCGCAATAGACGTGACTGCATCTGGTGGCAATGGAACTCTCGTCTACGCATTGGTTCCAAAAGGTGACACCGCGACGACAAGTGATTTTATTACCTCAACTAACTTTTCGATTGATAATGCCTTGGCCATAGCAAACCTAACAGGATTTGATTTATACGTACGTGATAACAACGGTGCCTCATCATTTTGCGAAGTTATTGTAGCCAATATTATTGTGAATCCCGCAGTGGAATGGGAATTAAGTGTTACTCCAAAAGACCCAGACTGTAATGGCGGTAATGGAACCATAGTTGTCGATATTCAAAAATTAGGGGGAGGAAGTCTATCCACCTCAGAAATAACTCAAGCAGGACCATTTACCTACTTTCTATATGAAGGTGGAAGTGAGATTGCTTCTGTTTCAAACCTGTCTGCAGTTACCAATACTTTCAACAATACTCCGGCTGGTACTTATGAAGTACGCGTAACAGATGGGTTGGGATGCACTGTTATAGAATCTACTATAGCTATTGTAGACCCACCAGTACTTACCGCAGAGGTCGAAACAGATTTCACCACAGGTACTTGTACTCCGGCTTTTGGATTTAAATTTAAAAATTACCCAACCGCAGGATTGAGCGGAACTCTTGAATTTAGTCACGACAATGGAGCTTCATGGAGAACCACTGATACTTTTGATGATTTGGGCCTTACTTCTGGATATGAAATTCAACCATCGATTAGAACAGTAGATGGTAGTGGTAATACTTTATGCAGGTATAACTTGCCACTTTATACCTTAACCTATCCTTTAGATAACCTTGATATTAACATACTACCCATTATTGTAGATTGTAATCAACTAGTGGTGAAAGTTCAAGGAAGTCAAGGTAATGCACCGTACGTATATACCTATACCGAGGATCCTATTAATTTTGACCCCGGTACAGCATCTTGGACCGTGACCCCACAAGGCATAAACGACCCTTATGAATTTTCGGGTTTAACACCTGGTAGAAGCTATACGTTCTATGCAAAGGATGCAAGTAGTTGTGTTCGTGAAAGTCTTGAAAACGTAAATGATTTGGTGAATATCCCTATTGACATTACTTACAATGTTATTCCAAGTTGTAGTGATGCAACTAGTGGGTCTATCACTTTTACGATAAATCCAGATACTGCTGAACCAAACATGAGATGGGAACTTTATGAAGTAGGTGATATAAACCCTACTTTATTTAGTGGAACTGGAGCATCTGCTGAAAATGTTGCGTATTCCTCTACAATTGAGTTTTTAAACCTTCCGGTTGGCAATTATTATATTGAAGTCACTCAAGTAAATAGTACCATGGCAGATGCATGCCACGGGGGAAGCGAAAACATAGAAATTGAAAAACAGCTTCCTATTACAGCAACCGTAACTGAAACAAAGGAAATTGGCTGTAACCAAACCGGACTCATATCTGTAACCAATATTAATGGAGGTACTGCTCCATATACGTTTGATATAACTGGACCAGCCGGATTTACTGCTATTACTGCAACATCGCAGAACCCTATTGAAATACCAGCTAATTCTCCAGCAGGTAATTATAATGTTACAATAACCGACGTTTATGGTTGTACAACAAGTGCTCCGTATACCGTTGCTATGACGCTCACTCCAAACCCAATTATTACTGATATTCAAGTGGCAAATTGTGATGGTAATATCGAACTTACCATATCTGCAACTTCCCTTGTAGGAAACCTTAGATACGCTATTGTAGCAACAGGCGGTTCAACCCCTACTTCATTCTTAAACAATGGAGGAGTTTTCACTGGAGTAACATCGGGTGATTATGATATGTATGTTATTGATGGTAATGGTTGCTCTACAGCTCATACGACGTTTACCGTACAACCTGCCTTACAAGCAAATGTTAAATTGACCAAATTTCTAGACTGTTCGGCACCCCAAAATGCCATCATAAAAATTGAAGCGCTACAAGGCTCGGGAGTATATGAGTATTCGGTTGAAGAAACCACTTCATCTACCATGTTCGTTCCTAAAACAACCATGGGAGGAAGTTCTATTGAATATCACCCTACAGTTGCTGGAACTTATGAAATAAAAGTTTTTGTTGATGCTACCACAGACCATGAAGCTTGTGAAAGAATATTTACAATTGTAGTTGCTGATAGAATTGAACCTGAGTTTTTGGCTACGCCTACAGATGTTAGTTGTAACGGTGCAAATGATGGTCGTATAACCATTACACAAACGGATAATGGAATTTCGCCATTGACTTATGAATTATTAGATAGTGCTCTGAACCCTATTCCATCGGCAGATTTCACCTATGACAGCGCTACAAGAAGTTTTCAAGGTTTAGCTCCAATCGATTATGTAGTTAGGGCCACCGGAACAAATGGTTGTAGTAAAAATTCTTTTGTTAAATCAATTGATGAACCAACAGCAATTACTGTAAACATTCCTGCTACTGATGTAGTACAATTTGGTTGCGAAGCAGGAAATAATTCAGATTATGCTTCAATCATTGTGAACTCCGTAGCAGTAATTGGAGGTGCCGGAAATTATGTACGATATGAGTTTGTCGACGCTTCTAACAATGTCATTCAAGACGGAAACAATAATAAATTCTTTATAACCAATTTAGCAGGCGGAGCCTATACTATTAATGTATATGATACTGCCGGATGCATGGGTACCACAACTGCAATCATCAATCCTTTTGATGAATTACAAGATGCCGATATAGTAATTGATGATGAAATTTCATGTGCCAACAATGGTGAAACCATAACCATTACAGCAAATGGTACACTGTCCGATTCTTTAACTGCCGGACACAATTATAGTTTTGAAAATGTGGCCACAGGAGACACCAACACAACAGGTATGTTTTTAGATTTAGAAGTTGGTATTCATGCTTTCAGAGTAACTAATACAATTACTAATTGTTCCATTACGGTAACCCAAACTGTTGAAGAAATAGAAGACTTCGATATAAATGTAGTTAAAGATAGTGCCGTGGTTTGTGCAGGAGATACGAGTCAGAACCATTTAGAAATTACAGGAGGATATTCTGGTAATTTTGATTGGACTGTATGGAATGCAAATGGTACGCTTTCTGATATAAGTGATGACACTAATGTTTCTAATGGAAGCGGAACTGCAACTATAAGTGGTAATATAGATTTGCCAAAGGGAACTTATCGTATCGCTGTTGAACAAATGGACTTTCCGTATTGTACCGAAGAAACGATGGTCACCATTGGTGGTGCAGATACAGCATTAGATGCTATTATAAGTGAAATCGGGAATGCTTCATGCTCAAATAACCAAGGAAGATTATCTGTGAAGCCTACCGGTGGAATAGCACCATATACTATCTATATCCCTTCATTAGGTTTAACACAAAGTGACATTTATAGTTATGTTTTCACAAACTTATCTAGCGGAAATTATGCCATAGTAGTTACCGATGCAGCGGGATGTACGAACACTACCTTAAGCGGTACTATTCTTACAGTCGACCCATTGATTGCTGATATTAATCCTGCAATTCAAACTTTAAATTGTATTGGTGATGCTGATGGATCTATTACTGCAACACTTACTTCGGGCGGTGTCGGAATAGTTATGTACAGTATAAATTCTATTGAAAACGGAATGATTATTTCCACGTCTTCCACACAAACTTCAGCCACTTTTGGTAGTTTAAAATCAGGAAGTTATAGTATCAATATTACAGATGATGCTGGATGTATCTATACAACATCAGAGGTTATAATTAATGATCCTATACCTGTCGTAGGTAGTTTGGTTGTATCCACCTCATTAACATGTGATGAAGATGCCCAGTTGACACTTTCAGTAGATGGAGGAACTCCTTTTGCCGGAAATGTGTATCAATTTAGTACTACCGAAACAGGCCCGTTTACTGATATGAACGGAGGCAATACCCATGTATTCGATATTGCACCAAGCACAATTCCTTATAAGTATTATGTTCAAGATACGAATGGTTGTACTCCGACACTAACCAATACAGTTACTATTAACGACATAATACCGTTAACAGCTGAATTGGACTTGAACGGAGCCAATATAAATTGTAACGGAGAAAGCACAGCATCTATTTCGGCAAGAGCTTCTGGCGGACTTGGTGATTATATATACGGTCTATACTATGATAGTGCCATGACACAAGCAGCCACGCCTACCAATACTTTAGGTTATTTTGAAAGTCTACCCCTAGGCACTTACTTTGTAGGTGTAACTAGTGGAGATTGCGAATGGGTTTCAACAAGCATTGAAATATCTGAACCGACCCCACTAGTTGTTACAAGTGAAGTTACAGATGTTACTTGTATGGGAGCTGATGATGGTGTAATCGCTTTATTGGTAACTGGAGGAACCGAAACATATCAATATGCTATTTCACCAAACCTCAACCAATTTGATGATGAAAGTACATTCACTGATTTGGCTGCCGGAGTTTATACCATCATCATCCAGGATGCAAAAGGGTGTTTTGAAGTGCTTGAATTTAACATTGATGAGCCAAATGAATTAACGTTTACGACCACTACAGAAGATGAAGTTTGTTTTGGCAGTGAAGATGGTAGCGTAACACTTGATATTCAAGGAGGAACAGCGCCTTATAGTACTAGCCTAAATTCAAATGAGGATAGTGATTTTGAGGAAGGCATAATGAGTTATGGCGATTTACCAACAGGTACTTATTTAATTTTTATTAAAGATGCTAATGGTTGTATGATAAACGATGTGTTTACTATAGAATCTGGAGTTAATTTAGCAGGTACGGTAGAGTTAATTTATGAATGTGACGGGAATTTGCCAACAAATTATCTGCACATTGAAATGGAAGACCAGTCCGTAGTCTCTGAATTGATGTATAGTATAGATTCGAACGATTCTAATGATTTGGAACTAAATTCAGATTTCAACAATCTAACACCTGGACAACATACACTTACCATTGCCCATTCTAATGGTTGTATTAATACGTTTGATTTTGTGGCAGAAAAATTCGAACCGATTACTTTGCAATTGAGTAATTATAATATAAATGAAATAACGGCCGAAGCTTTAGGCGGAAATCCAAACTACACCTATCAGATAAATGATGGAATGGTAACTGATGAAAATATATTCTTTATTAATAGAACGGACACCTACAGTGTAACAGTAACTGATGAAAATGGTTGTAGTGTTACCCATGAGATTTTCATGGAATTCATTGATATTGAAATACCTAACTTCTTCACTCCTGATGGTGATGGGCTTAACGACTTATGGAAACCAAAGAACCTTGAAGTATTCCCAAATATCACTATTTCCATATATGATAGGTATGGAAGAAAACTATACAGAATGATTCAAGATTCAGAAGGTTGGGACGGACTTTACAATGACTCTAATCTACCACTTGGTGATTATTGGTACATTATTAAACTCAACGGAGATGAAGATGCTAGAGAATTTGTAGGGCATTTTAGCCTGTACCGATAGATATTTGGATTTCTTTGAAAAGTGAAACATTAATAACAAACAAGGGTTGTAACTTAATTTGTGATATAACCCTTGTAATTTTTTAATCTTGAAAAAGATGTTTTAATTTATAATGTACACTATTTAAATAAATCTCCAAACATAACATGGCAGGCGATAAAACCAATGACTGCCAAAACTATACCGACCAAGAATACATGAAAAGAGGTTCTTAGTAATTTGAACTTTCTGTCAATAGTTTTTCCTAAATGAAATGTATCCTTTGCTATTGTGTTATAAAGCTCATCACCTTTATACATTAAACTGGTAAGTTCCTCTGTATACTCTTCTTCATTCATAGTATTAAAATTTCCATAAAACAAAAGGTTGTTGTTACTCTTTTTACCATGTGTAAGCTCTGGTCTTGTTGCAAATACAGCATACCCAATAGAAATTAGGTTGGTAGCCAGCATAATAGTAGCAGGAAAAATTAAATGCGGGTCTTGGTTCAATTGGTTAAGTACAGTGCCTATTGTAATAGAAAGTATTAGTGCATTGATGGAAATCAAAATATTAGATTTTCTGTCAATCATTGTATTTAAGGTATACTGGTTTTTAGATACCAAACGAAATAATGTTTCCGCACCACGTTCAGAGCGAGGCTCTACTTTTAATAGTTTCTTTTTAAGTTCTTTTAACTTCTCTTTATCAATACCCAATTCATCTCTCAGTTGTTTATCAATTTCTTTGGCTTCTTCCTTAGCGTTTTTCATATGTTGGTTATAAAGCTATCAATTGATTTTCCGTAAAACTGGGCATTTTTATATTAAAATGCTCATAGACAGCTTTAGGAATTCCTAAATCAGCTACAAACACTTCTACCCCATTTGGTAATTTTTCTAAAATAGTTTTTGGCGCGGCTAAAGTCATCACTTGATTCGCTTTAAACCCGGCTAGTTCACCATCCTTAGAAATACCTACTGGAATATCTAAAGAAATTTTAAAGGCAGATGAAGCATTTGCTTCATTAATCTTTTCTATAAAACTAGCAGATAAAGGCAACCGTTGAGAAAAGCCCAAATAGGCATCTACCCAAATATCTGTCCTCTTTGGTATACCTTCTTTTACGCCAAACAACAAAGCACGTTCTAATTGTGCTTTTGGTAAATCTTTAGTTATCGGCACAGCCAAATCTAAATTCACATTAAATCCCCAAGCCGTAAGTCTGCGTGCCGCCACTAAACCTCCACCACCATTGTTGCCGTTACCAACACCAATGGTTATTACGGAGTTTTTAAGTGCCTTCTTAGTCACTAATCGTGCGAGTTGTAAACCGGCATTTTCCATCATTAGTTCAATGGACAAATTCAGTTTCTCAACTGCCCAATAATCCATCTCTTTAAAGGCTTCTAAGGAAAGACTCGTGACTTTCATAGTTACTTTTTATACGTGTTTATAGCTTCTATAAAAAACTGAATTGCTTGTGCTTCACTTACTTTTAAAGCTGGTAATACCGCGCCTTTAAATCCTTCATTTTTCCATTCACCTAAAGAAAGCGTATCGAAGTTAGACGTATCTATGCCATTATGACCGTGGTAACCGCTAATATAAAAATAATGTTCGTTAATCATATCATCTGGTACGGCTAGCCCAAAACCTACTGCCAAGTCATTATTTAAACTTGCGTAAGCACCAGAGTCAAAATGATGAGGCCAAACACGAACATCCGATTTTAATCCTGTATCGCTAAGTGTTTTCTCTAAACTTGTCTGAGCCAAAATTCTTAGAGCAGCTAGCTCTTTTAATTCTGATATATTCAATTTATACTTAAATGCATTATCAATTGTATAGGGTAAATCGTAATGAAAGTCATAGGTATATTTCTTCCCTAAAAATGCATCGGCAGTTCTAATTAACCATTCCAATACTTGTTGATGTGTTTTGCCATCCAACGGAAAAGATGCATTGTTTTTAGGTGAAATCCATTCTAAAGAAAAGGTTTTGTAATTTAAAGCAATTACATCTCCGTTCGATGATAAGGGGTGCGTTTCTAATTGTTGTTTATCAATTGAAAAACCCAGGTTAGTATGACTATCATCATCCTGCTTATCAACAAAACTTATTCCTGCAGCGGCTAAATATTGCGCTGCTAAGTGCATCATTTTTTTCATCTTTTTATGTTTTTAAGCATTACTACCTGCGTAGTTTATTCCTGTTAGTTTGTGCATATCGTAATTAAAAGTTGACAAGTCATCAAAATTAAATTTAGAAACATTATCATGACCGCAAGCCCTTGCCACTACTTTAATTAGGTTGTTTGTAGCATCAAAATAATTATGTAATTGTTTTGCCGAGGAATCGATTATCAATCTGCTTCGCAAAGACTCTTTTTGTGTTGCAATACCGACGGGACAATTATTACTACCACAAGCACGCATACCCAAACAACCAATAGCCTGTAATGCCGAATTGGACACTGCAATAACATCTGCACCTAACATTAATGCTTTTGAAAAATCTTCTGCAATTCTTAAACCACCGGTAATTACAAGTGTTACTTCTGTTGCTCCAACTTTGTCTAAATATTTACGAGCTCTTGCCAAGGCCGGTATTGTTGGAATATTAATATTATCTCTTAAAATGGTTGGCGCAGAACCCGTACCACCGCCTCTACCATCCAAAATAATATAGTCTACACCTACATCTAGTGCAAACTGAATATCTTTTTCAATATGACTAGCGGCAATTTTAAATCCTATAGGAATACCACCTGTACGTTCTCGTACTTGTGCCGCAAAAACCTTAAAATCTTCAACGCCGTGAAAATTAGGAAAAGTTGCTGGTGATATTGCTGTCTCTCCTTCTTTTAACCCTCTTACCTCTGCAATCTCTTTACTTACCTTAGCACCTGGTAAATGTCCGCCTGTGCCTGTTTTTGCCCCTTGTCCGCCTTTAAAATGAAATGCTTGTACATTATCTAACTTATCCCAAGTAAACCCAAACTTAGCGGAAGCTAATTCGTAAAAATACTTACTGTTGTTTTCTTGTTCTTGAGGTAACATTCCACCTTCACCAGAACAAATACCGGTGCCCGACATTTGCGCACCTTTAGACAATGCAATTTTTGCTTCTCTAGAAAGTGCTCCAAAACTCATATCACTAACAAACAAAGGAATATCTAAAACTAAAGGTTTTTTAGCTTTAGGACCTATAACTATTTTTGTTGCCACATCATCTTCATCTAGCAATGGTCTGCTTGCCAATTGTGCTGGTAAAAACTGAATATCGCTCCATTTTGGTAACGTGTTTCTATCCACTCCCATAGAAGCTGAAAATCCGTGATGCCCTAAGTTTTTTAACCCATTTGTAGCTAATTCTTTTATGTAACCTGTATAAAGTTCCGTTTCTTCTGGATGGGTATCGGCATAAGCACCTAAATAAGCATCTCTATTAAAAGGTTGTGGACTATCTTTTAAATAGGTATCAATTTCCTCTTCATCTATATAAAGATTACCTGACTCTATTTTAGTAGTAAACTTGTGTAAAACCTCTTTATTATTATATTCGGAAACACCTGTATCATATCTATAATCCCAACCATGAACACCACAAATAAGATTATGACCGTCCATATGACCGTCTGACATTAAGGCTCCTCTGTGTAGACAACGCCCGTAGAGAACTGAAATATCATCATCGAACTTTATTATAACTAAATCTAAACCATTGACTAAAGCGTGTTCTGGTTTTTTGTTTTCTAAAGAGCTTACTTGGGCAATTATAATTGGTTTTTTCATGGAAAATTTTTATTTTTTAATTAAAATGAAAAGCCAAGTGTGAAAACTACACGACCACCATCTACACTACTAAAATAACCTAAATTAGTAGTAAATGCTTCTGCACCAATAAGCCACAATGACCCACCTACAGAATTATGCCATTTTTTTGAAGTTTCATTTGCAGTCCAAACCCTACCGTAATCAAAGCTTCCAGTAAAGCCAAATCTAAATGGAACCAGGCTAGTTCTTACCCCACCCAAAGGAAATCTAAGGTCTGTATTTTGATAAAAGGATTGTTTTCCTGTAAACCGCTCATTTCTAAAACCTCTTAGGCTTGTATTACCTCCAATGGTAGCTGCATGATAAAATTCAAAATCGTCTCCAATTAAAATTTCTCCTCCTAATTTTGTAGCAAAAACAACACTACCACTTTTGGTCAGTTTATGGTCAATGGCCAATTGTGGTTGTAGATAAGCAAAACTATTCTCGGCATCGGAATTATCAATATTAGTCTTATAACCAATAGTCAAACCAGCATCTAAACCTAAAGTAGGAAAAGCTGCGCTGTTTTTATTTCTAAAATTATAAGCTGCTTCTACACCTCCATAGGTTTGTCTATCAAAAAAAGTACTATTAATAGGTAACTGCGTTATAAAACGCCCTTGGGTATCTTCAACACTAAAGGATTCTAACAATGGCTTAAAATAAAACGAACCACCGCTAATCCCTTCCCATTTAAATGCTATTGCGGCTTTGAATTTTCGAATTCTAACTCGATTAAAATCTAAATCTTCCTCATCTTTATCATATAGAGTCTCATTTCCAAAGCCAAAAAAGTTTTCAGAGAAATTAGGACTAGTGTACAAACCTTCTACACCAAAATTCCAGTTGTGAAATATGTTTGAAAATTCACCCTTATAAGACATATCAAAACCCGAAGTACTTGTATAAAAAGCAGCATTAATACTATGCTTATAAGTAAATGGATTACGTTGTAAACTATAAGAAGTATGATTACTGATTACTCCTATTTGTAGTCCGTCATCTGGGTTTACTGCTATTAAAGGTAGTAATTGATTAAAATTATGCTTCACCTTTTTATGGTCGTAATTATTTAATTCATAGTCATTCACCAACCATTTTCTAGAGCGCTTATTTACTATTGTATTTTCTTTGCCCTTATAATCGTAGAGTTTTACTTTTTGGGTATTCTTAAAATCGTATGTATCATGTTTTTGTCCACCAACAATTTTAATTTTAATAGGATGGTCTCCATTGCCTTCTACCACAAAAGTATCTTTCCCGTCTAATCCAAAAAGCCATATTTCCTTGGTAATATCACTTGAAAATGTGTGATCTAGAAGACCCAAATCTTTTCGGTCAATTTTTATAGTCGTTTTTCCGTCAGGCAATCTTGTAATGGTAAAATCATCCGCTTTTTGTGTACCAGTAACCACCTGAAATTTGTTTAGATATAGATAGTATGCTTTGGCTATTTCTTTAAGATTATCTCGTCTACCCTGTAACTTCACTTTAATATCATCTATGGTAGCTCCTTTTATTTCCTCAGGAATTGCTTCAAAGGCATTTGCAATATCATCGTTTGAAAGTTCGGTTTGAATATGGTCAGCTTGCTTCTCCCACTCTTCCCAACCAGAAGCATGTATTAACGTCAAATCTAAATGATATGGAGATGAAGCAAACCATTTTACACTTCTAAGATCTTCACCATACGTTTGCATTTTTCGCAAACCAGGTATTACCCTGGTTAAGAAACTAATTAAAGCTCCATCATATTTAGAAAATGCCTGATCACGATCTCTAGGTATAGGACTGCAATACTCAGTACCATCATCATTCTTATAAAGCGCCCAACGCCATTGGTCTTCATGGCGGTCCCAGTCCCCCAAAAGCATATCGAAGAGCCTAGCTCTTATATATGAAGGTTCGTCTACCACCGATTTACCCGTTTTGTTTATCTCCTGCAATACATCAGCGGTGCTTAATATCGCTTGAGGTTTACCAAAACTTTTTGAATCAATCTGCGTGTCTCCAACATGTTCTTCAATCATATACAACTCATCACCAAACTCATCATTATAAACACCAAGCACCTTTTGCTTCGGAATATAATATAACACAGGATTGGTATGGTTAACACCCACTGCATCAGAAAGACCTCCTATAGCAAAGGGAGTATAGGGGTTCGCCGTAGTGTAAAAATCTGCTAAGAATTTATCTACCGTAGTCCCATCTAAAACTTCACCAATATAGCTTTCTTGAAAAGCATTAGCCTGTAAGAATTTAATGGTACTCTTTTTTAAGGCACGCATAACATATTGCTTGCCTTCTTTATCTACTAAACGAAGCGATTTTGATTGTTGCCCACCCCCACGTTTTAAAGGCACCAAACCTCCCATTAAGGTATCTAATAACGCAACAGGTGCGTTTACTTCTTTACCATAAAACTCTCGATAATGATTGCCCCACATAGTTTTGTAAAAACCACTTTTTGTAACAGCTTCCTTTGTATAAATGGAAGCTTTTTTAGCAACGGAAAAGTCCTCTTTGAAAGTATAATCTATTGTTCGCTCACTATCTCCTTTTAGAACTGTAGTCTTAAAAACTTCTTCAAAAACACCTTTTTTTAATGCTTGATAATTGGCAGTTACTTCACCATCTACAGCAATATCTAAGCGCACATACCCATTTTCAGCTAATGAAAAATCTCCTTCATTTCCATTTTTTACTGGTTCTAATTTTCCTGCCGCGCCACTAATAATTTGCGGAACACTTCCATCTATGAATTGAAGGTTTTTGCCCTGCCCCGATAAGAAAATTACATTCTCTGAACCTCTTGAAATTGTTCTTAATCTATTCCTAAGCTTTCTATACTGCTTATTTTGTATGTCTTGATTAGAAAATCCGCCAATATTTCTAATAAACCCTTGCTTACTATTGTTGAATAATGGGTGATACATGGCCACAAGTATAATTTTACCTTGTGCCTTTTTTACCTGATTTTCAAATTCTAAAAAAAATAAGTTTCTATTTTGAATTTCAGATTCTTCGTTGATATAGATATGATCATCCCAATCTTCTAAAAACCATTGAGAATCTACAGTAATTAATACTACGTTCTCACCTATTTCACGTGATTTGATAGGTTCAGCATCATTCGGATAGAATTTCGCTTCACTATTGCTTTGAATATAATCTTCTATTTCCTTTACACCTTTGTGCCCATTAATCCATTCATTTTTACCAGGAATAAATAGAACATCCTCTGATCCTTTTAATACTTGTAGTTGCGATTTTAGGGTAGACTTGAATTCATTTTCAGAAACTGAATTCCCTAATACTATTATAGAGGATTTTGTCTTTCCTCCTGCTTCGGATACTATCCCCTTTAATACATTTGAATCTTTGAGATCAGCAGTATTGCCAGTGATAAAAATTGACACTTCGGTTTGCTGGGCGAATACTACACTCGAGACAAAAAATAAAAAAATAACTAATTGATAATTTAATTTTAATATTTTCAAAATTGGTTGATTTTAACAAATAGTCGTGATCAAATTCATATACTTTCAATTTTTTTAACATAACTATAATAATGGAAACTTTTCAATCAAATTAAAATCAAACTAAAGCCGCACATAAAAAAGCGTAATTTGCAGCCCTCTTTAATCAATTTGAAGTAAATAATATGAAAGATAATCACGAGTTTTTTATGCGAAGAGCCATTGAAATGGCAGCTAAAGGAATGAACTCAAATGCAGGCGGACCTTTTGGCGCCGTAGTTGTAAAAGATGGGAAAATCATTGCGGAAGGCCATAATAAGGTAACCTCTATTAATGATCCTACGGCACATGCCGAAATGGTAGTAATCAGAGATGCATGTAAAAAGCTGAACACTTTTCAACTTACAGACTGTATCATATATACTTCTTGTGAACCTTGCCCTATGTGTTTTGGTGCTATTTACTGGGCTAGACCCAAAGCTGTTTATTTCGGATGCGGAAAGGCAGATGCTAAAGCTATAGATTTTGATGACCAATTCATTTATAATGAATTAGAGGTTGGTATGCAAGATAGACAAATACATTTCAAACAAATGTTACAAGATGAAGCTGTAGAGGTCTTCAACAACTGGGCTTCTAAAAACGACAAAACAAAATATTAGAAAACCCTGAACTTACAGTCAGCCGTAGCTTTCATTAATAAAGAGTTTATTCAGGGAAGAAAAATACTTGACCGGTAAACTATGAACGGACAATGTCATTGAATATTCATAAAACAAAAAAACCATGTAAATCATAAGATTTACATGGTTTTTGTCGGGGTGGCAGAACTAACCCTCCACACCTCAATACCTTTATTATCAAATAATTACAGGTTTTTTAAAATATCAGGTAACCGAATAGGTAACTTTTGCCTCGAAATCATTCGTATAACTAAAGGTACTTTAATAAATGGATACAAAACATAACAATCTATATTATTTATTCCTCAACCGATAAGATTCAGTTTATTGGTCTTGAATATTATAAAAGTAAATTATAGGACAAAGAATTTATTTATAAAACATGAATCTCCTCGTAGATAAATAGAAATGGATATTTTAATTATTAAAACTATTTAATTAAAATTGTCCATTTCCAGCTATTAAATAAAGCCATGCGATATTTTATAATTCCAATAGTCATGCTCAAAATGACTACAACTTAAATTAACGCTAGGGTAATTGAAAAAAGGTAATTAAAGACATGGAAATTGTGCCATTCATTCCGAAAACAAAAAGGGGTTTTGCGCCAACGATTCCGTTGTGCAAAATTGTCATTTCCATTCTCTATAATCTCAAAGCGGGGTTCGATGTCATTAGTTGCCGGTAAAGGCATTTTTTTTAGAGGTATACCTGACCTGATAATTGGCCTGTTACCACTATAGGAAATGGTGCAAAACCGATATATCGAAGGACTATTGGGTCTACTACATGAACACCACCAAATATTACGAATTTTTTTCGAAATCATTAAAAAACCGACCCTAAATAGCCTGCAAAATCCGCTGAACCCTGACTATAAGTGCCGCCTAATTTTTGAGGTGTTATTGTGATGTACATAGCTTAAAAATTAGAGTTCGTTCTTTAAGTTTCGCTTTTCGCGAAAGCGTACTTCTTTCTTTTCTTCCGCATATTTCTTTTCCACAATCAGCGGTTTTTTTTCTGGCTCTTCTGTTTCAAATAGTGATTGAATCATAGCCACCGTAGGTTTGGTTTGTGTCTTTTCCACATCTCGCATTATGGCAATAACCGCATTGATTCTTTTAAGTAATTTAGCTTCGATGGTTCGCCCCGTCGGACCCAATTTTTCCTTTGGCGAGATTTCATTGTAGAAGAAAAAATCG
>TARA_R110001583_G_scaffold114876_3_pt1 | contig 48529 bp, 43 predicted proteins | sample TARA_R110001583 | Tara Oceans TARA_R110001583 (sample SAMEA4398432) | marine metagenome | biome: Polar Biome; feature: [MES] marine water layer (ENVO:01000295) within the mesopelagic zone...; material: water (ENVO:00002006), including particulate matter (ENVO:01000060) such... | reverse complement strand
TATCAATATTGGATTCATACGGAGCTAATTGATAAAATGCCTAAATGGTTTGAAGCACTTTTTAACACACCATCACATCATAGAGTTCATCACGGAAACAACCCAATGTATTTAGACAGAAATCACGCAGGAATATTTATTATTTGGGATAAATTATTTGGTACATTTCAACCTGAATTAAAAGAAGAAAAAGTAATTTATGGGTTGACTTCTAATATCGAAACTTATAATCCATTAAAAATAGCTTTTAATGAATGGATTACAGTATTTAAAGATGCATTCTCAGCAAAAACAACCATTATTAACAAGTTAAAATATTTTATAAAACCACCAGGTTGGAAACACGATGGCACTGGTTTACTTTCTAATGATTTACGCAAAGAATGGTTGAAAAACAAGAATTAATCTTTTTTCCAACGTTCTAATTTCGGAATTCCTTTAGAGAAATAACCCGCAAATAATTTCATAAACCCACCCATTTCTTTAAGCTTTCCTTTTACAAACTCCTGCATTTCTTCTGCAGTAATATCAGGTTGTAAAAAATTTCCATCTTCGTAACAATAGCTGCAATACAAATTACTTGGATTTCCGTCAGCATTTGTACCTCCGCCTTCTCCCTTTGGATCTTTACATAACGGCATTCCACAACTTTGGCAATGTGTATTTTTCTTCATAATTTTCTTTTATTTTGTTGAATGTACTGCTATTCTATTTCCTTCAGTATCAATAAAGGCTCCCATATACCCAATTTCTTTCGAAATCATTTTTTTTTGAACAATTACCTTTCCTCCTGCGTATTCTACGTTACTTAGCTCAATATTCACATCATCCATTTGAGATGAAAAATAAATTAATGTTCCATTTGGATTCGGTTTATAATATTTTGGATTGTAAACCAGCTGACCTGAAGAATTTGGAGCATTTTTATTTTCAGCACTTGGAAACCAACCTAATATTTCATCTCCAAAATTTTGAATTTCAATTTTAAAATTAAATACTGTTTCATAAAATTTCACAGCACGTTCCATATCATTCACTGCTATTTGAAACCAGCACACTATATTTGATTTCATACTATTTAAATTTACTTTTCTAAAATTCCTTTTAATTTATTCAACCCATATTCAAAATCTTTTCCAACAGACTTTTCCATATTCATAAATAACATCATAATACTTATTGGAAATTTATTTTTACCCGAAAAACCCCAAATAACTTGCGTTCCGTTTTTATCTTCATTTACTTTAATATAGGCTTCAGAAGTAGATTTAAAAGGCTTTAAGAAACGTAACTGTAATTCAATTAACTGATTTTCTAAAACATTAATAATTTCCTGTTCTCCTTCTCCCACCTCTTTATTTCCTTTCCAAGCTGAAATAAAACCTATCTCACCATCAACTCCACTAAAAAATTTCTCCATATTTGGGTCTTTTTCTCCCCAAGGAGACCAATTATCCTGATTTTTAAGTGATTTTAAATACGTAAATACTTCTGGAAGCGCTTTGTTAACAATAACACTTCTACTAACATTATACTCCTTTGGAGCGATTAATGCTAATATGATAACAATAAATAGTATTGCCATTACAATATAAAGGAATACATACATAATTTTGATTTAGTTAGTTAATATTAAATGTTTTTGGAGTAATTATATTTTTAAATTCCCACCAATTGGCAATAAAATTAATTCTTTTTTTGAATTTGCAAATTTTGTAAATGCTTCTTTATGATTAATTTTTATATAACCAAAAGTATCAAAATGATAACCTAACACTTTATTACAATTTAAAAACTTACTTGCTTTAATTGCTTCCTCAATTCCCATGGTAAAATTATCACCTACAGGCAAAACTGCTAAATCAAGTTCTCCAATAGTATCTGGAATAAGTTTCATATCATAGGTTAAAGCTGTGTCTCCAGCGATATATATTCTATGATGACTTGTTTCAATTACAAAACCTCCTGGTTGCCCTCCATAAGTTCCATCAGGAAATGAGCTTGAATGGATGGCGTTTGTATAGTGAACAGTACCAAAATCAAAAGTCCATTTACCTCCATGATTCATTGGGTGACCTTCAATTCCCTTATTTTCAAAATAAGTGACTATCTCATAATTAGAAATAACTTTGGCTCCAGTTCGTTTAGCAATTGCTTCAACATCTAAAATATGATCTTGATGTGCATGTGTTATTAAAATATAATCTGCTTGTAGTTTATTTATATCAATTTCAGAAGCCAATTCGTTCCCTGTTATAAATGGATCAATTAATAATGTTTTATCTTTTGTTTGAATACTTAAACTTGCGTGACCTAAATATGTAATTTTCATTGTGAAGTAGTGCTTGTTGGTTTACTGCAATTTAACAAATTTATTGCACCTTTTTAAATTTTATAAAGGTTATTGTTCTTATAAAGATATAATAACTAAAAGAATATTTTAGTTATTGGTTTGCAATAAAAATGAGAAGTATTTATTTTAAATTATGATAGCATCAACCCTAATCCAAATAAAATTGAGAACAAAAATGTACTTATTGCCAATTTTTTTAACTCAGGATCTAATAACTTTGGAATCCTATTTTTATAAACCACCATAAAGTGCTTTGAAATTGGGATAAATGCTATGATAAACAAAAATTGATATGGAGATTTATAATGAATCCCCATATACAATAATGAAAATAACAAAGAAGAAATTAATAAATAATAATGATAATATTTAGCAAATTCATTACCTATTTTCACTACCAGTGTTCTTTTTCCTGATTTAACATCCGATTCCATATCTCGCATATTATTTAAATTTAAAACACCAATACTTAAAAAACCAACAGAAAATGCTGGTAAAAAGATAGAGAAATCAAGTTGTTTAGTGTATAAATAATAGCTACCACAAACACTTAGTAAACCAAAAAACAGAAACACAAACAGATCTCCAAATCCGCTATAACCGTACGCTTTGTTACCCACTGTATATTTTATTGCTGCTGCAATACTTGCAACTCCAAGTAAAAAGAAAATAATTAAGTTAAAAAAGTCATCTTTCCCAAATGACATATAAATAAGTGAAATTGCAAAAATTAAAGTAATTACTACACTAATAATAATGGTTTTTAGCATTTGCTTAGGGCTAATTACACCACTTTGAATTGCTCTTTTTGGACCTACTCTATCCTCATTATCTGTTCCTTTTACACCATCTCCATAATCATTTGCAAAGTTTGAAATGACTTGAAATCCAACAGTAGTTAATAATGCTAATAGACATATAATCCAATTAAAAAAACCTTGAGAAGCTGCTATAAAACTACCAATAATAATTCCTGAAACAGATAATGGTAAGGTTCTTAAACGTGCAGCTTCAATATAATGTTTAATCATGTTTAAAATACATCGATAAATTATAAATCACTAGCATTTGCAATTAGCTCAGCAATGTCTAATACTTCAATTTCATTTTCTTTATTAGTTACCTTTACGCCATCCGTCATCATTGTATTACAAAACGGGCAACCTGTTGCAATAATATCTGGTTTTACTTCAATAGCGTTTTCAGTACGTTCTACATTAATTTCTTTTGTTCCTTTTTCAGCATCTTTAAACATTTGAGCTCCACCAGCACCACAACACAATCCGTTGGATTTACAACTTTTCATTTCAACTAATTCAACATCTAATTTTTGAATTAATTCTCGAGGAGCTTCATAAACATTATTGGCACGACCTAGATAGCAAGGGTCATGAAAAGTTATTTTTTTTCCCTCAAATTTACCTCCTTCAATGGTTAATCTACCTTCATCAAGTAAAGATTTTAGCAGCTCAGTATGGTGAACCACTTCATAAATACCACCTAATTCTGGGTATTCATTTTTTAAAGTATTAAAACAGTGAGGACAAGCGGTTACAATTTTTTTAACTTCATAAGCATTCAACACCTCTATATTAGTCATTGCTTGCATTTGAAACAAAAATTCATTTCCTGCTCTTTTTGCGGGATCACCAGAACAACTTTCTTCAGTACCCAAAACAGCAAAACTAACATTTGCTTTGTTTAAAATTTTCACAAAAGCTTTGGTAATCTTTTTTGCTCTATCATCAAAACTTCCAGCACAACCTACCCAAAATAATACTTCAGGTTGTTTTCCTTGTGCAGCCATTTCTGCCATTGTTGGTACATTCATTCTAAAAAATTTTATGTTTTATTATTCGTGTTGACCGTCATCAAAAACTTCAATAGTTACTTCTTTTTCTACCAAATCAGTAAATTTACCTCTATACCTTGTTGCCCTAACCAAATGATTGTCAACCCAATGATAATTTCCTCCTCTAGGTTTTCCCATTAACAAACTATGGTATTTAAAGCCATGTTTTTTTAACCATAATTCTGTTACCTCTCTATGTTCTTCTGTTCTTGAAGTAAAAAAACAGATAATATGTCCTTCATCAAACCATTTATTTAATGTTGCCAGTGCATCAGGAAAAGGTTCACAAGTAGCCATTCTTTCTGGCTCTTCATTAGGAACATCTTCAGTTACTGTACCATCAATATCAATTAAATAATTTTTAATTCCTTCAGGTAAAATAGGACTTATGTGCAACCCTGCTTCTAATTTTTCATGTAATAATTTTTCAACATCTTCTTTTTTCATCGTTTGAATATTTTATGTTTAGTATGTAATTTATTCATCTTTCCAATTTAACCTATCCATTTGGTTGTATTGCCAAGGTGCGCCATTATTTTCAATATTTGTCATCATACTATTTAGTTCTTGTGGTGCAGCTGACTGCTCCATTACTAAATATCTTCGCATATCAATTATTATTGAAAGTGGGTCTATATTTATAGGACATTCTTCAACACACGCATTACAACTTGTACAAGCCCATAATTCTTCTGGTGAAATGTAATTGTTTAATAATTGTTTTCCGTCATCTTTAAATTCACCATTTTTATCAATATTTTGTCCAACTTCCTCTAACCTATCACGCGTTTTCATCATAATTGCACGTGGTGATAATTCTTTACCTGTTTGATTGGCTGGGCAAGATGAAGTACATCTACCGCACTCAGTACACGTATAAGCATTCATTAATTGAACCCAATTTAAATCGGTTACATCACTTGCTCCAAATTTTTCAGGAATTTCATCTTCGGCTGATTCTGGTATTGAAGCATAAGGATCTGCTTCAGGATCCATCATTAATTTCACTTCATTTGTAACAGCTTCTAAATTATTTAACTGTCCTTTTGGGTTTAAATTAGCAAAATATGTATTTGGGAATGCTAATAATATATGAAGATGTTTTGAATAATATAAATAGTTTAAAAAAACAAAAATACCTGCAATATGCAGCCACCATGAGAAACGTTCAATAATATGTATACTTTCTAAGCTGAAGTTATTAAAAACTGGAGCTAAAAATTGACTTATAATATTTCCAGAGTTCATTTCTTGAAAATGCAAGTCTGTTGCATTCATAATTAAGAATAACGACATTAAAACCATCTCAAAATATAAGATGTATAATGCATCGTTTTTAGGAAAACCCCGCATTTCTTTATTCCAAAAACGAGGAACTCTCAAAATCATTCTTCGAATCCAAAAAATTGTTACCGATACTAAAACTAGTAGTGCTAATATTTCAAAAGAACCTATTAAAAAATTATAAAAACCACCTAAAAAAGAAAATACTCTATGTGTTCCAAAAAGACCATCAATAATAATCTCTAGTACTTCAATATTTATAATTATAAAACCAACATAAACAAAAATATGCAAAACACCTGCAATTGGTCTTTTTACCATTTTAGATTGCCCTAAAGCTATCATAGCCATATTTTTCCAACGTAATTTGGAATTATCAGATCTATTAATTTTTTTTCCAAGTTTAATATTTCTAATCAGTTTTTTACTGTTCTTAACAAAAAAACCAACTCCAAAAATTAGAAGGACTGCAAATACTATATTGTCAATATAATTCATATATAATTTTTAATAATGACTCTAAATTATCTAAAAACTCACTTGAATATTTATGCTACTGTTTTTGTTCAGTTTCAGGGTTAAACCCTTTATCTTTTTTACCAAATAACGAAAAATGTACAAAACGTTTTGGGTGCAATTTCATTTCTCTTAATAATTCTTCCAATTCTTTTGATGAATTTGTTAAATTATTATACATAGCTTCATCATTTAACAACTTCCCTAAAGTACCATTACCGGCTTCAACATTGGCTAAAATTTTGTTTAAATTAGTAATGGTAGCTTCTAAATTTTTAACAGTCAATCCTAAGTTTGCATTTACTAGTGTATCAGAAATTTTGGCTAAATTGGCAGTCATTATTTCAGCGTTTGTTAAGGTATTCCCCAACGTCTCTTCATTATCCTTAACCAATTTATCAACAGATTCAGAAATATTTTTAAAATTTAACATTGTTACATTTAATTGTTCAATGCTAGATTTTAAATTATTTCTACTTTTAGTATTTAGTACATCCGTTAAACCAGTCATTAATGAATCTGCACTCACAATTACGTTTTCAACTTTTGCTTGTAATGGATTCAATTTTTCAGTTACTGAAGAAAATATATCGGATTCTATCTGTCCTTGTAAAAAATCTCCAGATTTTGCAACATCTCCTTCGTAAGAAGGAATAACAGCCAGCGATTTTCCGCCCATTAAACTAGCACTATAAATTTTAGCAATACTGTTTTTTGAAAACTCAAAATCTGTTTCAACACTAAATTCAACAATTAAAGTCCCTCTTTTTTCAGGCTCTTTATTAAACTTAATAGCAACAACTTTTCCAACTTCTACACCTTTAATTGTTACAATACTTGTAGTGCTCAACCCTTGTACATTATCATACTCGGTTAAATAGGTTGTAGCTGGCCCATCAAATAAATTTTGCCCTTTCATAAAGTTAAATCCCCATATAGATAAGGCAATAACACTAACCGCTACAATTCCAGTTTTTACTTCTCTTGTTATTTTCAAAATAATATTTTTTATTGCAGCAATAATACTACTTATTTTTGTGAGTAATAAGTAATCTTGCTATGATTTTATTAAAACATTTTCAACAGATATTTTCTTTCCATTTTTAAATGCAACTATAAAAGCGGAACGGTATCCTTTTGATTTTGCTAATTTTTGGAGTTCTTGTATTTTAGTATAATTTGAAGTTTCACCAAAATAATACCGATAGATTTTCCCACTTCTCATCCTTTCAACATTTTTCAATCCATTAAAATTATATGATTTAGCTTCTAATTTACGAGCACCTGCTGCTATTTGAACTTTAAATTTTACATTTTTATCAACATTAATAACTTTTTTTGAAGGAGCTACTTTTGGCTCAACAATCACAATTTCATCATTTACAATTGTATTCAAATTTAATTGCTGAATATATTTCACAATGTTTTTATAAATTGATTCAGAAAATTTTTGCTGTCCTATTTTTGAATTTAAATAAGGACCTTCAACTCTATTTGTTAAAAAACCCGTTTCAATTAAAATACTTGGCATATACGTTTGGTGTAAAACTACAAAACCAGCTTGCTTAACGCCTCTATTTTTACGTTTTAACGTATTTGTAAATCCATTTTGAATAATACTCGCTAGCTGAATACTTTGATCTAAATATTCCTCTTGCATTAATGTTAATCCAATAACAGATTCTGGCGAGTTTGGGTCAAAGCCTTTATAGTTTGCTTTGTAATTATCTTCTAACAAAATAACTGAATTTTCAGCTTTGGCAACTTCAAAATTTTGACGATTTGCATGGGTTCCTAACACCCACGTTTCTGAGCCTGAAGCTTGTGAATTATGTGCATTACAATGAATAGAAACAAACAAATCAGCATCTGCTTTGTTTGCTATTCTTCCACGTTCCCATAAATCAACAAAAACGTCTGTTTTTCTAGTATAAACTATTTTAATAGTACTTGTTTTTTCTAATAATTTACCTACTTTTAACACAATATTTAATGCAATTTCTTTTTCCTTACTGTTTTTATAACCAACCTTACCAGGGTCCTTTCCTCCATGACCAGCATCTAATACTACAACAAATTCTTTTTTTTGTGAATAAGCTATATTACTTTTCAAAAGAAATGCGGTTAAGAATATGAAAACAAAACTTAATTTAGTTGTTAATTTAATTTTGGAAAAGAGTAGTGAGTTCATCAAATATTTTAATTATTTTTGGCGTTTGTAATTTGTGTGTTTCAAATATTAAGCCATACATTTACAAGCAATCAATTAGATGGTTGATTATTTAATAAGCTAATGTAAAAAAACTTATGCTATCGACCCAATTTATACGGTTTTTTTATAAAATATTTCATTATTAAAAAGTATCATAAAAATATATTTATTCCCGTTTTATTGATAATAGCTTTTAGCTTTATTGGTTCAACTATTTATTCTCAAGAAATTAAACAAAACTCTATAAAAACAGCTTCCAGTAAATTTATTGACACCTTAAAATCACCTGTAAAAGATTCAATAAATGTTATTAGTATAGATTCTCTTAAACCTAAAGAGCTTCTTGAAAGTATTATTGAACACACAGCTGATAGTTTAATTAGGCAAGACATAAAAAACAATAAAATTATATTATTTAATAACGCGCATGTCAAATACAAGGATATTGATTTAACAGCTGGCTATATTGAAATTAACAATAACAATAATGTTGTTTGGGCAAAAGGTATTAAAGACAGTATTGGAAACTACTCTCAACTTCCAGTATTTAAACAAGGTGGAGAGGAATCTGTACAAGATTCTATTGCCTTTAATTTTAAAAGCGAAAAAGCTAAAATTTGGGGATTACTAACCGAACAAGACGGCGTTATTATTAAAGGTGAAGTCACAAAAAAAGAAAACGATTCAACAATTTTTATTCGTAATATTAAATTTACGACTTCTGAAAAAGAAAACCCCGATTTTTATATTAAAACCAATAAAGCCAAAATAGTTCCTAATAAAAAACTAGTTATAGGATTAAGTAATTTAGTAATAGCTGATGTACCTACTCCTTTATTTTTACCATTCGCTTACATACCATTAACAAAAGGAACCGTTTCGGGTTTTTTAATGCCAACTTGGGGTGATACCGCCGAACAAGGTTATTTTTTACAAAATGGTGGTTATTATTTTGCCATTAATGAGTATGTTGATTTAGCTGTTTTAGGAGATGTTTATACCAATGGAAGCTGGGGTTTAAGAACCGAATCTAGCTATATTATAAAATATAAATTTAGTGGTAATTTTAGTTTTAGATATGAAAATTTAAAAAATAGCATTAAAGGATTTGATGATTTTTCTAAAACAACCAACTATAATATTAGATGGAGCCATAGTCAAGACGCTAAAGCAAGTCCAAATTCTAGATTTTCAGCTTCCGTTAATTTAGGAAGTAGCACTTATTATAGAGAATCATTAAATGAATACAATACAAATTCATTTTTAAATAACACATTAAGTTCTTCAATTTCATATTATAAAAAGTTTGTAGGTACACCATTTAACTTGTCACTATCTGCAACACATTCACAAAATACAAATACTGAAAAAATATCAATGTCCTTGCCTTCTTTACAAGTTAATATGGACAGAATTTATCCGTTCGCTCCTAAATCTGGTGCTAAAAAAAATGCACTCCAAAAAATTGGATTGACGTACTCAATAAAAGGGGATAATAGAATTGAGACAACTGATGAATTTTTCTTCAAAAAAGAAATGTTTGAAACTGCAAAATCAGGGATACAACATAATTCCAGTTTTAGTACAAACATGAAGTTACTAAAGTATTTTACTATTTCACCAAACGCTACTTATAAAGAGGTTTGGTATTTTGATAAGCTCAACAAAACATACAATAGTATTGAAAATGAAATAGTTACAGATACTATTAATAAATTTAGTGCTTTTAGAGAATATTCTGCAGGGGTATCATTATCCACAACCGTTTATGGGATGCTTAACTTTAAAAAGGGAAGATTGCAAAAAATAAGACATGTTATGAGACCAAATATCTCTTATGGATATAGGCCAGATTTCAGCTCTTATTATGAAGAAGTACAGCAAAGTGAGGATGAGAATGACATGCTTGAATATTCTCCTTTTTCTAATGGAATTTATGGCGGACCTAGTAGAGGATTATCAAATAGTTTAAGCTTTAGTGTGAACAATACTCTTGAAGCCAAAGTAATGTCAAAAGATTCTACCGTCGTAGAACCTAAAAATATTACGTTGCTTAACAACCTTAATTTTTCTACAAGTTATAATATAGCAGCCGATTCACTAAAATGGAGCCCTGTTAGAATGAGTGCTGGAACTGCCTTTTTTGATAAAAAATTAAACTTAAACTTAAATGCTACCTTGGATCCTTATGCACTTACAGCTGGTGGTACAAGAATAAATACCTTTAATATAAATAATGGCGGTAGTTTGTTTCGGCTAACCAATGCAGGGTTAACAATGAATTACAAAATCGCTAGCAATAAATCGGGTAAACAGCAAAATTCCGAACAAAAAAATGCCCAAGCAAATAATTCTGATGGGATTTTTGGAGAAGATTTAAATAACAGTAATGCTATAAATTCAGAAGAGCAATCAGATAAAAAAACAACAAAATCTGCCAAACTCTATAACGCAACATTCCCTTGGAATATTAATATTGCTTATTCTTTAAATTACAGAAATAATAATCGGCAAAATGAAATATCATCTAACTCCCTAATGTTTTCTGGTGATATTGAATTAACACCTAAATGGAAAGTAGGAGCATCATCAGGTTACGATATTAAAAATCAAGGATTTAGCTATACACAATTACGTTTTTCGCGAGATTTAGATAGTTGGAAATTAAATTTTAATTGGGTTCCTTTCGGAACAAGACAAACCTATTATTTCTTTATTGGCGTTAAATCATCTATGCTTAGTGATTTAAAATATGATAAAAGAAAAGTACCAGACAGACGATTATTTTAATACATAATATCATGAAAAAAATAATAAACACCAAAAATGCACCTTCACCAATAGGCCCATACAACCAAGCTGTATTAGTGGGAAACACATTATATACTTCAGGTCAAATTGCGCTGAATCCTTCAACAGGAGAATTGGTTAAAAGTTCTATTGAAGAAGAGACAACCCAAGTAATGGAAAACATGAAAGCTGTTTTAACAGAAGCCGGTATGACTTTTGAACATGTAGTAAAATCATCCATATTTGTTAAAAACATGAATGATTTTTCAAAAATAAATATTGTTTATGGTCGTTATTTTAATGCTGAAACCGCACCAGCTCGTGAAACTGTAGAAGTTGGAAATTTACCTTTATTTGTAAATGTTGAAATTTCAATGATAGCAATAAAATAAAACGCTTAAATTGATTTAATTAAAAGCTCTGCTGTTGCAGGATTTGTTGCTAAAGGCACATCATGAACATCACACAAACGCATTAACATAGCAATATCAGGCTCATGTGGATGCATACCTAGTGGATCTCTAAAAAAGAACACCATACTTGTTTTTCCTTCTGCTACACGTGCGGCAATTTGAGCATCTCCTCCAAATGGTCCAGATAAAAATTTATTCACCTTAAAACCAGCCTTTTCTGCATTTTTACCAGTTGTACCGGTAGAAATTAAATCAATTTTTTTTGAAATAATTGTAGCTTTAAAATCCATTAAGAATTGAACCATTTCAGATTTTTTTCCGTCATGTGCAATTATTGCTATTTCCATATATTATTTTTTTATAATTTATAAAGTTAAAGTGAAGCTGAGTATTCAATTAAATCAACAATTTTTGTTGCATACCCAAATTCATTATCATACCATGAAATAATTTTATAAAAATTTGCATTCAAAGCTAAACCTGCCTCTGCATCAAAAACAGAGGTCCTTGGTTCCGACACAAAATCTTGTGAAACCACTTCATCCTCCGTATATCCTAATATCCCTTTTAATTCATTTTCAGAAGCTTTTTTCATTACCTCTTTAATTTTAGCATAAGATGTTGGCTTTTCTAAGCGAACCGTTAAATCTACCAACGATACATCAACAATAGGAACTCTAACAGCCATGGCCAATATTTTACCATTTAATTCAGGCATAATTTTAGTAATAGCTTCTCCTGCACTTGTTGATGTAGGAATCATATTATTTAATGCAGACCTTCCTCTACGCCATTTTGGTTCAGCCCCATCCACTGTTTTTTGACTTAATGTTGCTGAATGAACTGTGGTAACTAATCCTTCTATAATTCCAAAATTATCATTTAAAACCTTTGCTATTGGCGCTAAACAATTGGTTGTGCAAGAGGCATTAGAAAAAATTTTATCGTGCTTTGTTAGCAATTCATTATTAACACCCATTACAAACATTGGAGCGTCTTTTGATGGTGCTGAAATCACCACTTTTTTAGCGCCTCCTTTTATATGCAATGCTGCTTGATCTTTATCTGTAAAAAAACCTGTTGATTCAATTACATAATCTACATCTAATAGGTTCCATGCAATATTCTCTGGTTTTTTTTCTGAAGTAACACGAATTAAATTATCATTAACAATAAGATGACCATTTTTTACTTCAACAGTACCTTTAAAACGTCCATGTACAGAATCGAATTTTAATAAATAGGCTAATTGATCTATTTCAAGTAAATCATTAATTGCTACAACTTCAATATCTTTTCTATTTAATATGGATCTTAAAGCAAGTCGCCCTATTCGTCCTAATCCGTTAATCCCTATTTTAATCATTATTTTGATTAGAGGTTTTCATTTTTACTTGTTAAATTGACATGATATCACTAACACGAAGCAACTCCTTATTAATTTCGTGATGTCCCTTTACTGCTTTTTCTAATTCGGTAGCTTCAACTTTATTATTGATTAAACCCACCATTAAATTTGTTTTACCATCTAATAATAACTCAACGGCTTTTACACCTAACCTACTAGCCAAAACACGATCAAAACAACTAGGAGAACCTCCACGTTGCATGTGACCTAATACTGAAACTCTCACTTCATATTGAGGTAAATTTTCTTCAACATAATCGGCTAATTGAAAAACACTTTTTCCAATTTTGTCACCTTCTGCTACTACTACAATACTTGATGATTTTCCTGAGCGTTTACTTTTTTTCAAAGATTCCAATAAACGATCCAATCCTAAATCTTCTTCTGGAATTAATATTTCTTCAGCTCCAGCTCCAACGCCTGCATTTAATGCAATAAAACCGGCATCTCTCCCCATAACTTCAACAAAAAACAATCTATTATGTGAACTTGCTGTATCTCTAATTTTATCAATTACGCCAACAATTGTATTCAAAGCAGTATCGAATCCAATTGTGAAGTTTGTACCAAAAATATCATTATCAATAGTACCTGGAATACCAATACAAGGGAAATTATATTCACTATTAAAAATCATTCCTCCTGTAAAAGTACCATCACCACCAATTAAAATAATGGCATCAATTTCAGCTTTCAATAATTGCTTATATGCTTTGGCTCTTCCTTCCTTTTCTCTAAACGCTTTTGAACGAGCCGATTTTAATATAGTACCTCCACGGTTGATTATATTACTAACATGGCGTGGTGAAAGTTTTTCAAAATCGCCTTCAATTAAACCTTGATAACCTCTATAAATACCATAACACTCAACATTGTAGTAAGAGCAAGCTCTAACTACAGCTCTTATAGCGGCATTCATTCCTGGAGCATCACCTCCTGAGGTCATTACTCCTATTCTTTTAATCTTTTTTCCCATAAAACGAATTGCAATATTAACATTAAATTTTATAGCAATTATGGTTGACTACCATAAATTTGTTGGATAAACTCCAGATTTTTTTAACTTTTGAATTTCAGAAGTTACATAAGGTTTGTCTTCTTTATAAGTTACACCAAACCAACGGGCATCCGATTTTAAAACTTCCATAGTTGCAGTTCTATCTACAATAACGTTATTTACAACTAAAGGAATAAAAAATTCAGCTTTTGGTTCTTTGTAATTTTTTTCTAAAAACGCTTCGAACATTGATTCTGAAATTTCAAAATATTTTGGTGTAAAACCAAAAAAGTTCATAGCAACTGTAGTTTCTTCAGAAATAGATTTTAAATCTCCATGCTCATCTTTAAACTTTAATGCTCCGTTTACTTTTTCAATATGCGTTCGCTCTACTATTCCTGTTAAAAGATTATTTTCATCAACACTACATTCACCTCTTGAAACAAAACCATAATCGGAAATAGTATTTTTCAACACATACCCCATCATATTAAAATTGGTTGATGTTTTGTCTGTATTTTTCAGCGCTTCGGCAACACCTTCAAATGCCTCTCTTCCATAAAAATCATCGGCATTAATAACTGCGAAGTTTTCAGAAACAGCATCTTTTGCCATTAATAATGCGTGGCCAGTTCCCCAAGGTTTTTCCCTGTTGTTATCCTTAAATTTTTCAGGAATATTATTTATTTCTTGAAATACGTATGCTACTTCTATTTTACCTGCTAATTTTTTATTGAAAAACGCTTTAAAATCAGCTTCAATGCTTTTTCTAATAATAAATACTACTTTTCCAAAACCAGCTTGTATAGCATCGTAAATTGAAAAATCTAAGATGGTATCTCCTTGTGGTGTAAATGTATCTAATTGTTTAAGGCCTCCGTAACGACTACCAATTCCGGCAGCTAAAACTACTAATGTTGGGTTATTCATTTTTTTTATTCTTTTTATTTTTAAACTCTATTATTCTATCTTTTATTTTAAGTGTATCAATGGGTTTTATAGCATTGATTGAATCTTTCAATGTTTTCTTTTTTAATCCTATTTTTTCTAATAATTCTTTACCATTCTCAAAATCTATTTGGTAATTTAAACCAATCCCTTGTGTGTAACCTTCTTCATCTTGATTTGAATATTGAATTTCATTTTGACGATTAAAAACTGACGACCGAAGCGTTCCTTCTTCATTCATTAAAAACTCTATATTTACTTCACCAATAACGCTAGATTGTTCTTTTGAACCAATTGGAACACCTAATTTACCATTGACCAAAATTTTATCATTCACCTGATAATCAACTGCTAATCCAAATTCATCATCTGTATTTAAATTATCCACCTTATTTCGTTCACCTACAGTATAAACAGGTTTTAATTTAAAACGATTATTTCCTTGATTAAAAATATTATCAAAAGCGTTTGAAAGCATATCAAAACCAGTTCCATATAATGCTGCATTACTATTTACACTTAAATCACTTTCATTATAAAAACTCCCTGAAGCCAATAAAAACAAAAATTGTATTGTTTTATTATTGGAGTCATTATTATTTAATTTAAACGCCAACTCAGAAGCTACTGTTGAACTTGAATTTGGAATTTCAATATCAAACTCCCGTTTAGAATTGAATAATTCACCTGAAAAACGTGTAATTAAATCGATTGGAATTTTTCTGTTTGCTGCAATATTTTCTAATAATGGTTTTGGATTTGCAAATACTCTATGAACGGCTTCAATATTAATTTCAGCAGTATAAGGATCTCCACTCCAAGAAATGCTTCCTCCTTTTTTAACAGTAAATGGTTTGTTTATAAATCCTCCATATTTAAAATTATAAATGCCATTATCTACAACAAAATCACCATACATATCAAACTTATCTTTGGTATCTAATTCTAGTTGCAAATTTCCTACTCCACTACCTTTTAAATAACTTCCTGTAGACTTATCTAAAACCATTTCAACAATAGCATCTTTTGTAACCTCTAAATTAAAATTTAATGACAACCCTTTTAATTTTTCAGAAATAAAAGCTTTTCTTTTTTCTTCACTTCCTTCCAATTCATTTTTATTAATAAAACGAATTAATTCAGAAGTTTCAACCGTTTTTACATCACTAATTGGAATTACAAAGTGAGTACCTTTTTTTGTTTTTCCTATAACATCAATTACCAATTTATCTGTCAACCCTTTAATAGTTGCATTTCCTTGAATAAAACCAGTTCCGTAATACACTGAATTTTCTTCTTCAACAGTATTTAACACTAACAAATTGTTTGTATTAAGTGATAAATCTAGCAACCATTTATCAAAAAATGAATGTTTTAATGTTCCTGTTAATTGCCCTTTGGTTTGATGTGCTTTATCTTTTAATGCTACATCTTCAAATACAAATGTTTGGTCTTTTAAACTAATAATACTTGTGCCATCAAAATCATAATCAACATTTAAATATGGAAAATACAACCCTGCTTGGTCTAAATATAAATCACCTTCCATAGCTGGATTACTTAGTAAACCTGTTAAATTGGCGTTTCCATAAACAAACCCTCTAATGTTATTAAAAACGTCTTCTCCTAGCGGACTAAATGCATCTAATTTAAATTTTTCAAAATCAATTACAACATCAAGTGTTGGCTTTTTTGGTGTAAAATCTAATGAACCAATAGCTGAAAAATTTATAGTCTCATCACTTTTTAATGAAATATCAAGTCCATATTTTGTTAGTGAATTTTGCCCTTCAATAGCAATTTTCAAATCTCCTTGCTGTGAATTATTAATAACAAAATCTGATATTGAAATATTTGCTGATGGTCTTATTTGTTTTTGTAGTTGATTATAGTTTAGTGTACCATTTATAATACCTTTTAATTTTAAACTATCAATATTTGGGGTAATGGTTGATAGTTTTACATTTTCAAAATTAAATTTTAAATTTTTTGAAATTGTATCATTAACTTCTCCCGAAAATTCAATTTTTTGAGTATCTGAAGCTAGTAAAAAAGGATTAATTTTATAGTTCTTCAATTTACTATCATAAACTACTTTATTCTCAAAATTATTTGTTGAATTTACAACCCACTCTCTATTTTTGTATGTGAAATTAGATTTTTGAATACCAAAAACCGATTTATTTTCTTTATTAAATGTATGGTAAAATGACAGATTGTAATCTTCCGTATCATTTGTTCCTCCTTTAAATTCAGTTCTAAAATAAAGCGTGTCACTTAATGTAATATTTACCAAGTGCAACTTAGAAATATCATAATATTTTGAACGTACTTTATTTACTTTAAGTTGTGTATTAAATAACGGATTTTTATTGTCAATTTGTAAATTTAAATCATCAATTATAGTTGTGTACGCTTCTACTTTAGGTGATTTAATTGTAAGTTTGAATAAATTCTCGTCAGAATTAATAGCTCCTTTTATTGATGTATTTGCAGAAAGAACCACATCAGGATAAAAAACCTCAACTATTTTATTGTAAATTTTAAATGTAAAATTTAAATACTGACCCGAGGTTACAGGAAACGGATTGTAATTTGAATAAATACTTCCAATAGAGTTTTGTGTTAATTTACCCAACTCGTTAAACTTAAATATACCCGTTACATTACCATCAATTATTTCTGAAGAATTAATAGTTATGGTTCTTAAACTATCTGCAAATGAAGAGGTAATATTAAAATCTTTAAAAAAATAATTTCCTTTTTGGTTTGTATACAGTGAATTTTTAAAATTAATTTCCCCAACCAAATCATCAAACGAATTTCCCTTCACTTTAATTCCAATATCTCCTTTAACATTAGAAATACTATCACGTTTAAAAACATTAATAGCATTTAAATCGCAATAATCAATAACGGAATTAAAATCAAACGTGTAAATATCTGATGAGAAATTTGCCAAACCATTAAAATTCAGTTTTAAATTATCATCATTCACTTCTATTTCACCATCAAAATGTTTACTTTTTACAACACCATTTAGTGTAATAGCATTGTAGTTGTAATTATTGTATTGATATTTTGAAATATATCCATTTACCGAGGTATTCATAGTTTCTAATGTAAACCCTTCCCCATCAACTTCTCCTTCTAAAGAAAACTTTCCTATAATAGGATTACTTATGAGCTTCCCTAAATCGAAATCAATAATTTTAACATGCCCATGATATGATGCATTATCAATAGACGAAATATTTGTTAATTCTAAATCTGATATTGACGTTCCAAGTGCCGTTGTTAAAGTTAATTGAGAGTCTATTAAATTTTCTGTAAGATATACTTTACCATTTATAGTAAACCTACCAAATTTTTTAAAATACGATGGTAATGTATTTCCTAAAATAGCTGGTAACAATGTTTTTAAATGAGCATAATCTGAAGTTAAATTGGTTAAATTTCCCTCTAAAGAAAAACCATTTTCTTGATTAAATGAATTTTTAAAATTCAAATTTCCATTAATAATTGCATTCTTATCAGTCGTTAACTGAAGGTTATTTGTAACAAAATCATTTAAGTTTCCTGTTATTTTTGTTGAAAAATGCAATACGTCATTTGTACCTAGTTCTTTATAAAACTTTTTTAGGTCTGTTAAGGATACATCCGCTTTTTTAACATCTGCCTCAATTGCAACTTTGTTATTAAAATCGGAAAAATATTCTCTTTTATATTTAAAAGTAATGTCAGTTACTATTGAAGAAGTTTCAGTTTCTAATGTTGTATTAAAAAAATTCATATATGATTTTGTGTATGCAAAATCCGAAGATAATTTTTGCACTTCAATCAAATGGTTTTCAATAAAACTAAGTCCAATAATAGTTGCGTTAACATTTGGGCCTTGCACTTTAAAATTTCTTGCTGTACCTGCTATTTTATCAAAAAACAAAGGTTTATTATTGGGTTTATTATCATCTTTTAATTCAACATAGCCTTCATTTAATTTTAACTTAGTGGCAGTCATTAAAAAACTCGATGGCTTTTCTCTCTCTATTCCATCATCAAATTTATCAACAAAAATAGTTAATGCATCATCTATTTCTCCTTTGTAAGTTCTAAGGTTTAAAATAAAATTATCTAAGGATATCTTACCAAATTCTAATTTATTATTAATAATATTTCTAAAACTAATTATTGAAGTGGTTAAATTTTGAGCATATATTAATGAATCTGAATGGTGGTTTTTAATTAAAACATCTTTCAATTTAACATTTCCTAAAAAAGATAAATCAACTTTTTTAATAGTTATATCAACGTCAAACTCTGTGTGTAAATAATTGGTCGCTTTTTTACCCAACTTTGTTTGCACAGCTGGTATAGACAATATAATGCTTCCTAACACTACTAAAAGCACTAGAATAAGTAAAATTTTAACAACTATTTTTTTAATTCGTTTGATATGCGCTAAATTTGCATTTTTATGGCAATTTTCGTGCCTTTATTTGTTATTCAATGATTAAAAATAAACCTATTTACATTCTTGGTATTGAATCATCTTGTGATGATACAAGTGCCGCCGTTATTTGCAACGGAAAAATACTTTCAAATGTTGTTGCCAATCAAGAAATTCATGCCAAATATGGCGGTGTTGTTCCTGAATTAGCCTCTCGTGCTCATCAACAAAATATTGTTCCTGTTATTCAACAAGCAATTCAACAAGCAAATATCGACAAAAAAGACTTAAATGCCATAGCTTTTACACGCGGACCTGGATTAATGGGTTCTTTATTAGTTGGAACCTCATTTGCAAAGTCACTTTCATTAGCTTTAAACATTCCGTTAATAGCTGTAAATCATATGCAAGGACACGTTTTAGCGCATTTTATTGATGAAGAAAATCAGCCAAAACCACCGTTCCCTTTTTTATGTTTAACCATTAGCGGTGGACACACGCAAATTGTTAAAATATCCAATTACTTTACAATGGAAGTTTTGGGTGAAACGTTAGATGATGCCGTTGGTGAAGCTTACGATAAATCGGCTAAAATATTAGGCTTGCCATATCCGGGAGGTCCTTTAGTTGATAAATATGCAAAATTAGGAGACCCTAAAGCTTTTAAATTTACAAAACCAAAGGTTGCTAATTTAAATTTTAGTTTCAGTGGATTAAAAACAGCTATTCTTTATTTCATTCAGAAAAAAGTAAAAGAAAACCCAAATTTTATTGATGAAAATTTGAATGACATTTGTGCATCTATACAATACACTATTGTTGAAATATTATTTGATAAATTAAAAAAAGCTGTTGAATTAACAGGAATTAAACATGTTGCTATTGCTGGTGGTGTTAGTGCAAATTCAGCAATTAGAAGTACCTTAAAAGGTACTGAAACTAAATTTGGCTGGACAACTTATATCCCGAAATTTGAATACACAACTGATAATGCGGGGATGATTGCCATTGTTGGGTATCTTAAATATTTAGATAATACGTTTTCCGATAAAAACACGGTTGCAACAGCAAGATTAAAAGTAAGTGACAACTAAAACCCATAAAAGAGGTTGTCTGAAAAGCATTGAAATCCGTCATTCTGAATTTATTTCAGAATCTCATCATACTGATAATCAATCACTATGAGAACCTGCATTTCGACTCCGCTCAATGACCGGTTGCTGAGCCTTTCGGCTCCGCTCAAGACAAGCTAAAATCGAAGCATAGGTTGACGAAAATTTTACTTTTCAGACAGCCTCTTTTATATACTTAAATGCTAATTTTAAAATCCAGCATTTACATCCCAAGCTTCTAAACTTTCTTTTATCGCTTTTATAAATAGTCCTCCTAAAGCTCCATTTACAACTCTGTGATCATACGAATGTGAAATAAACATTTTATGTCTAATTCCAATAAAATCACCTTCTGAAGTTTCAATTACAGCAGGTACTTTTCGAACAGCTCCTAACGCTAAAATTGCAACTTGTGGCTGGTTTATAATTGGTGTACCAAAAACACTTCCAAAACTTCCAACATTTGTAACTGTATAAGTACCGCCCTGAATATCATCTGGACTTAATTTACCTAAACGTGCTTTATTTGCTAAACCATTTACAGCTTTTGTCATACCAACTAAATTCAATTGATCTGCATTTTTAATAACTGGAACAATTAAATTACCATCAGCCAAAGCAGCTGCCATACCTAAATTAATTGCTTTCTTTTTTATAATTTTATCGCCATCAACAGCAATATTTATCATTGGAAAATCTTTTATAGCTTTCGCTACTGCTTGCATAAAAATTGGAGTATAGGTAATTTTTTCACCTTCACGCGCAAAAAACTGGTCTTTAATACGGTCTCTCCATTTTACAATATTGGTAACATCAACCTCAATAAATGATTGCACATGTGCAGAAGTTTGAACTGATGCAACCATATGATGCGCAATTAATTTACCCATTCTGCTCATTTCAATTATTTCATCCTCTCCATTCACAGAAACTGTTGAAGCTACTTTTGTAATTTCTTTTTTCTCAATTATTGGTGGTTGTACTTTAGCTACTTCCCTCTTTTCAATAGTTTTGGTAGTACTTCTTCCACTTTCAATATAAGCTAATATGTCATTTTTTGTAACTCTTTCGTCCTTTCCAGTACCAACAATAGCTTCTAATTCTTCCATAGAAATACCTTCTGTAGTTGCTATATTCCTAACTAAAGGAGAAAAGAATTTACCCGATTCTGATATTTTATCAATTGTTGTTGCTTTTATAACTTCTTCAACCTGATTTTCAACTGCTACTGAATTCTCAATAATTTTTTGAGGTAAAGTTGCAGACTCATCACTTTCAATAGCAACACCATCAGTTTCAATAATTGCAATAGTGTCTCCCACATTTACAACAGCATCAACATCAAATAATATTTCAACAAGTTTACCTTCCACTTCACTTGGAACTTCAGAGTCTACTTTATCTGTTGCTATTTCAACAATTGCTTCATCTTGTTCTATACTGTCACCTACTTGTTTTAGCCAAGAGGTTATTGTTGCTTCCGCAACACTCTCACCCATTTTTGGAAGTTTCACTTCAAATTTTGCCATTGTGATTTTTTTAGATTTGGCAAATTTACAAAAATTATGTCCTTTTTATTAATTTGTCTTCATTATTATTATATAGCAATCCTTTTAAAATTATTGTATTCATAATTACACACTAAAAAAACACGTCTCATTTATTAATAGTCACCATAATATGATCCTAAATTAAACTTTCATTAAATTAAACTTTAAATTACATAGCAATGTAACTAAAATAGCCTAAAACTTTCATGAAATTAACTAAAACGATTCTAAATAAACCCTATACATCTGACATTCAATGTTATAAAAATGTTAAAAGAATGACTTAAATCATAAATTAAAATAAGTTATAGCCCTAAATTTATAGTAATATTTAAAACAAACAAATATCTAATATTATGAAAAATTTAAAATTAATAGGGTTTTTGATGATTATGGCATCAAGTTTAATGTTTATCCAATGTACTAGCGACGTTATTACGGGTCCTCAGGGAACTGCCGGTATTGACGGTACAGATGGTGTTGACGGTACAGATGGTACAAATGGTGTTGATGGTACAAACGGTGTAGGTGCTGAGTCTTGTATAACCTGTCATTCAGAATCACACAGAGAGTCTATTGAAAGTTCTTACGCCTTATCTGGACACGCTAACCAAACAATTATGTATACAGGTCAAACCGTTGCAGAATATACTAATGGCGTAAGTGCATCTTGTACAGAATGTCATACTAATGAAGGATATATAAATTATGTTACGGGGCAACTAGCTGCACAAGCTGATATTCCAACAGCTGTTTCCTGTACAACTTGTCATGACAGTCACAGTACTTTTGATTTTGAAAATGACGGTAACGACTTTGCCTTAAGAAGTTTTGAACCTGTTCCTTTAAGAAAAGTAAATCCTGACTATGTTATTGACTATGGCGACAAGAGTAATACTTGTATTAGTTGTCACCAACCTAGAACAATACCTATACTTGATGCAGTTGAAGTAGATAACGGTGATGGTACATTTACCACTGTTGAAGATGGATTCATTGAAGTTCCTAATCGTTATGGACCTCATTATGGTGCACAATCAATTATGTTAGAAGGTATTTATGGAGCTGAAATCGCTGGTTCAACAACTTACCCAACCGCTGTTTCTTCAGCACATAGAAATGGTGCCTCTTGTATAAGTTGCCATATGGGTGAACCAAATGACAATGATGGACAACATTCAATGGTTGCTACTTTTACATCATGTGTAAGCTGCCATGGTGATGGAACTGGAACATTAATTACCAATTTACAAACTGAAATTGACGGCTATATGGCTGAACTTGAAGTGTTATTTGAAGCTAAAGGACTTCTTGTTGATGGTAATTTAGTATATAATGTAGATTATCCTGTTGCAGTTGCAGATGCTTACTGGAACTATAAATTTGTGTATTATGACCATAGTAAAGGTGTACACAACCCTGCATACACCAGAGCAATACTTAAAAATTCAATTGAAGCATTACAACCGTAATATATTAGATATTAAAAGTTCAGGAGTATCATAAGCTCCTGAACTTTAAAATATAATAATAATAATAATAATAATAAACAGTAATGAAAAAATTAAGATTAAACTTAGTATTAGCAGTTATAGCAACTATAACGCTAGTCAACTGTACACATGACGATGCTCCTACAGGAACGACAGTTATTGTTGACGAAGGAGTAGGTTCTAGTACAGAAGAATTATTAGTAAAAAAATTCTCAACTGCACCAACTTTTGATGGTGATATAGATGAAGTTTGGAGTGAAGCAAGACCTTTATTAAACGCTGCATATGTATCACCTGCAGGAGACAGAACAATAACATTAAATGGTTCTAGTAATGGAGATTTATCTCTTGAACCTACTGATTTAATGGATCCTTATACAGGTGAAAGCTATAAGTACTCTTTAAGAGGAGGACATGATGGTGAAAACCTTTACCTATTATTTGAATGGGAAGATGATTCAGATAGTCAAGATCGTCAATCTTGGTACTTTGATGGAGCATCAAAAACATGGAAACAAGAAAACAAATATGCAAATCATAAAAATGATAAATTTTATGAAGATAAAATGGGATTCATGTTCCCTATAGGAGATCCTGAAGGTTTTGCAACTGGAACTTGTACTGTAACTTGTCATGGTGATTTAGCTGATGCTCAAACAGGGGAAAAAGCAACAAGACACTATATGAAAAATGAAAATGAATTAACTGATTTTTGGCACTGGAAACGTGACAGACATGCTTTAGCTGAGGCTTTAGATGATGGTTTTGTACAATGGGAAGATGATTTTGGAAAAGCTTCTGCTAACGGAAGAAAAAATGATGCTGGAATAGGACCTTATGGAAATAATCAACCATTTACTGATGAATTTTCTGGAAAGAAGGGACCATTATATGTAATACCAAATAGAGAAAACTACTATTGGATTGCACAATCTGAAATAGACAATGGTACTGCAAAAGCAGTTACTGGAATAGATGAAGATGGTATTATTTCTTACGAAGGAGGAACTATAGATCCTACTAATGATCCTGCATATTCTCAAGGATTTGGTAACAAAAGAATGCCAAGTGTAATTATCAACCCAGGTGGACAAGGTGCTGATGGTAGATCTGAAGTACGCGTTAAAGCTAAACATACAGGTTCTGGATGGCAATTAGAAATCAAAAGAAAAATGGAGACAGGAGATCCTACAGATGCTAGTTTCGCAGCTGGTCAATCTTTACCTTTCGGTTTAGTAATATTTAACAATGCGGCAATTGGCCACGGTCAAACAAATTTCTTAACAATGACAATTGAAGAATAATCTTTTTATACTTAAAAGTGCAGATGTAACAATCTGCACTTTTAACTAAAAGAATTCTCTAATAAAAACATTTATTAATATGAAAAAAATAGTTCAACTTTTAATGCTAGTAAGTATGGGTTTAGTTATGAACTCGTGTTATTACGACGCATTTCCTGAAGAAGAAATCATTGATCCAGATAATGGTGGCGGCTCAGTCGAAGAAGTATCCTACTCAGCTGATATAGTTCCTATTTGGGGACAATGTGTTGGTTGTCATAGCGGTACCACACCTCCTAACATGAAAGATAATTCTTATGCTAACCTTTTAAATGGTTATGTAGTTGCAGGAGATGCAGAAGCAAGCGTTTTATACGAATCTCTTTTAGGAACTGGAGGAATATCACTAATGCCTCCTGGCTCAAAATGGCCACAAGCTAAAATAGACTTAGTTAAAAACTGGATTAACCAAGGAGCTAAAAATAATTAACCTTTAAGAAGATAAATATGAAAAATTATATACAAATACTTTTTATTTTTTTGATGCTCCCTTTAGTTGCCGTAGCGCAAGAAGATGATACAAAAAAAGAAAAAAAGGTTAAAGAAAAACTAGAAAGATCTGCGTTTGAAAGTGCAACTCTAATTAATAACCCTACTAACGTACTTTTTAAAAAGAATACGTTAGAAGTAATGTTACAGCACAGATTTGGATTAATGAATAATGGAGGCGCTAATGACCTAGCTGGTTTTTGGGCACCTTCAAATATTAGAATAGGATTATCTTATGCTATACATGATAGAGTAACTATTGGTTATGGAACTACTAAAGATAAGCGTTTACAAGATTTTAATTGGAAAGTTGCTTTATTACAACAAACTCGTTCTAATAAAATGCCAGTAAGCGTAACTTACTATGGTAATTTTACTGTTGATGCTCGTAAAAAAAACAATGGATATTTCATTAATTTACAGGACCGATATTCAAACTTTAATCAATTAATTATTGCGAAAAGGTTTAATCCTAAATTTTCTGCTCAAATTGCACCAAGTGTTTCTCACTATAATATTGTAGAAAACACTATGAGAAATGATATGGTAGCTATTGCATTTGGAGGCCGCTATAAAATTAGCGATCAAACATCTATATTAGTAGATTATAGCCAACCTTTAACAAAGTTTTTACAAGACAACCCTCCTCCAGGAATTAGTTTTGGTGTTGAGTTTGGAACATCTTCACATACATTTTCAATTTTTGCAACAAACTATAATGGCATTGTACCACAACAAAATTATATGTTTAACCAAAATGATGGGTTTGGTGTAGATTCTCCTTTTGGAAAAGGTGGTGGAGATTTCTTAATTGGATTTAACATTACCAGAAATTACAATTTTTAAAATTGTGATTTCTCAAAGCAGTAAAACAAAATATTAATTATAACTCTTTTTTATTTTGTTTTACTGCTTTAAAAATACATTTGCACCAACTATTTTTTCGTATTATTACCCTTACCCGTATTAGATTTAATAAGTTAGCTTTTAGTTATTCACCACTAATCGTTTTATGTGTCCAGCATGCAAAGTATGTTGTCTATTTTTACTTTAGAAAACATAATGTAAATATTTCCCGAATTCAATAACCGTATACATAAACCTATAAACGATTAGCATATAAAGAATTTGTCATTATCCAACCTCTTTTGGAAGTAAACAGAACCAAGTCTTATATAGCAAAAAGACTCAACTGTTCAAAATCTACAATTACTAGAGAAATAAAAAATATTGATAAATTTTCTCAAAGAGAAATACGCTGCATCTCCAACAGATTGGATTGCTAAAAATGATTCCCTCAAAAATAAATTTAGATAAAATAAGCCCGTTTAAAAGGCTCTAGTTTTATGTTTTATAAAAATCTATTCTGAAACAAAAGTTACACTCATAAGTAACAAAAGTTTCCTAAAAAACAATTCATTTTATTTATAATCACTCTAAACAACACTCATTAACTTCATTTGCAGGTATTTATAAATATTTAATTCCTGACATTAATCATAAAAAAAGATTTTAATTCCTTTTAATTTTATAAAAGATTTCAAACGACTGATTTCGTAAAACAAAATATTGATTATTCTTTAATTTGTTTTACTATTAAAAAGCTTTACAAGTTGAAACACGGTCCTAGGAAAAGAAAATAAATTTTTTTTATTTAATTATAATTATGGAAAAAAATAACAAAAATACAAGGCGTAATTTTTTAAAACTTGGCCTTATGTCTAGTGTCACCGCAGTGGCTGGAGCTTCATTAATTTCAAGTTTATCTGATGATGAACTAAAAAAACCGTCTGGAGAGAAGGTACGTTTATTAACTCCCGAAGGTAAAATGGTTGAAGTTGATGCAGATAGTATTAATAATTATCCACACGCCCATGTTAATAATGAAGAATCCCGAAAAGGTATTCCAAATAAAAAGTTTGTCATGGTCATTGATTTGGCTCGTTGTAAAAATGCACGTAAATGTGTTGAAGGTTGTCAAAAAGGGCATCAGCTAGATTACAATGAGGAATTTATGAAAGTACAGCTTATCCAAGATAATGAAGAAGCCTCTCCTTATTGGTTACCAAAACCTTGCTTCCATTGTGATGAGCCTCCTTGTGTTACTGTTTGCCCAACTGGTGCTACATTTAAACGTGATGATAATATTGTTTTAGTAGATAATGATAGATGTATAGGATGTAAATTCTGTATAACTAGTTGTCCTTATTCAGCAAGAATATTTAACTGGGGACACAAAGAAAAATTTAAAAATGAAGACATTCCTTATTCTCCTGAAACAAGCATTCCAGCAGCAGAAGGAACTGTTATGAAATGTGATTTCTGTCCTGATTTATTACGTCAAGGAAAATTACCTTATTGTGCAGATTCTTGTCCAATGGGTGTTATCTATTTCGGAGATAAAAATGAAGATATTATAACAAACGGAGAAGAAACAGTTCGTTTTTCAGAACTAATCAAAGAACGTGGTGGCTATCGCCATTTAGAACATTTAGGTACAAAACCAAATGTATATTACTTACCTGCTGTTAACCGTCAATTCCCACTGGAAAGAGGTTTCAACGTAGATGAAGACATTATTGAACGCTATAAGGATGTACCTTATGTGCAAGATTTAAAAAAACAAGGAAAAATTTAATATAACAATTCTTAATTATGGATTTAGAAAACAGAAAAAGAGAGCTCGTTAAAGAATTTTCTCCTTTATTATTAAAAACTTCAAAAACATCTAAAATTTGGATGATTGGATTAACCGCCATCATTTTGGTAGGTGTTTATGCATTTTTTGTGCAATTTTTTAAAGGGCATATCGTAACTGGTATGAGGGACAACGTAGTTTGGGGTGTTTATATTATCAACTTTATATTCTTTGTTTGCCTTAGTTATTCAGGAGCCTTTATTGGAGGAATATTACACTTCTTTAATACACCTTGGAAAAATTCGGTGACTAGAATTGTTGAAATTATTACAGTTCTTTCTTTAATTATTGGACCTATATTTATTTTATTATGTATTGGCAGATTAGATAGATTGCATTATTTATTTATGTACCCTAGAATTCAATCTCCTATCACCTGGGATATTATAGCAATAATGACCGACTTAATAGGTTGTTTTATTTACTTATTCTTAACATTTATCCCAGACTTTGCTATTTTAAGAGATAACAGTGAAGGTATGTCTAAATGGAGACAAAAAACCTACAAATTTTTGGCAATTAATTATCAAGATACAGAGTCACAAAGAGAAAGTTTGCATAAATTAACCAAAACAATGTCTACACTAATTATTGCCTTGGCAATTGTAGCATATTCTGTATTGGCTTGGATTTTTAGTTTAACCTTACAACCAGGATGGAATAGTTCAATATTTGCACCTTACTTTATTATAGCTGGATTGTATTCAGGAGCTGCTGTAATAATTATTGCAATGTATCTAATTAGAAAATATTTTAAATTAGATCATTATATAAGAAAGGTTCACTTTATTGGTACAGGTGTAGTTTTACTAATTATGTCAATGCTATATGGTTACTTTACATTTAGTGAATATTTCTCTAGATGGTTTAGCCATAAAACACACGATAACAATTTATTAGATACCTTATTTACCCGTTATTTTTGGGAATTTGTATTAGCCAATTATATTGGAATATTAGTACCTCTGGCAATTTTATTCTTTAAAAAATTAAGAAATATTAAAACCATTACTTTGGCCGCAGTTATTGCTGTTTTAGGATTGTGGTTAAATAGATATTTAATTGTTGTACCTACTTTAGAAACTCCTTATTTACCAATTCAAGATACAAGAGAAGAATTCATTCATTATTCTGCTACCTGGGTTGAATGGTCTTTAAGTTTTGCTGGTATTGCTGCATTTATACTTTTTTTTATGTTGTTGATGAAACTAGTTCCAATTATTCCAATGTCAGGAATTATTGACCACGAACGTGAGCAAAAAGGTAAACCTAAAAGAAGAAAAAAATAACTCAACTTAGAAATTATGATAACGAACCTATTCAAATTTTCAATAATTGCAATCTTAATTGGGTTATTCACAAACTCCAATTGTATTGCTCAGGATAATGAAGCAAAAAACTTTAAAATGTTGTATAAATTTTATACAACTAAACAAGCTGATAATTCACGTTTGCTAGAAGTTAGTTTTATTGCTAAACATAAAAAAGATCGTAAAAATAAAGTACCGGTATATGAAGCGGAAATTAATTTTTACAATACTTCTGAAGAAGAAGATATTCTCTTAGGAACAGTAAAAACTGATAAAGAAGGATTTGCAAGGTTAACACTCCCTGAAAATCAGATTTATATAACCGATGTTGATGGTTATATAAATATTAAAGCCGAATTTAACAAAACTGATGCCATTAAGAGCTATAAAAAATCCATTGCTGTTAAAGATCTAATATTAGAATTAAACCTTGAAGAACTTGACAGCATTAAAACGGCTACTTTAAAAGCTTATACACTTGATAGCTTAAAAACTGAAATACCAATTACAGAAACAGAGGTAGTTTTTTCAGTTGGAGGAATGATTAATAATATGCCTATTGAAAATGGAACTATTGAAGATGGTACATATGAATTTGAATTCCCTACAGATATTCCTGGAGATGTAAATAATAACTTAGATATATTAGTAACTATAGAAGATCACGACGATTTTGGAACTGTAATTCAACAAAAAAATGTAAATTGGGGTAACTTTAAAGAACAAATTAAAGACGATTCAAATACTCTTTGGTCTGAAGCGGCCCCAATCTGGATGTACGTAATACTAACCATATTACTACTAGGTGTTTGGATTAAGTATATTTATGTTATTATAAATTTATTTAGCATAAGAAAAGACGGTAAAGAGCTAGCCTAAAAACTTGAACAAAAATAACAACAAAAAGCAATTTAATTCTAATAACAAATAATAAACACAAAAATGAAAACCAAGATGAAAACAATTAAAATTTTAATGATTATCGGAGTAGTGTGTACAGGTCTTTTAGCCTTCACTCAAATTGACCAAGAAGAGTGGGTAGTACCTGCTAAATATGAAAAAATGACAAACCCTACAGAAGCTTCAAGTGATAACTTAGCGACTGGAAAGTCTTTATATTCAAAACATTGTAAATCATGTCACGGTAAAGAAGGTTTAGGTGATGGACCAAAAGCTGAAGATTTAGATGGAGATGCAGGAGATTTTTCAACTGCTGAATTTCAAGGACAAAGTGATGGTGCACTATTTTACAAAAGTTATATTGGAAGAGACGATATGCCTAACTATGAAAAGAAAATGAGTGAAGAAGATGTGTGGTTAACTGTTCACTACATGAGAACTTTGGGTGAATAACCTATTCAATAAATATTAGATATAAAAAAACCGAGTAAATTGCTCGGTTTTTTTTGTGCTTATTACCAAACATATTCTCAAAGCAAAAGTACAACCGTTCCTGTTTCAAGGAAATTCATTTCATATTTTGCTTCTTACTAATTCTAGTAAACATTCTTAAATCTATTTTTTTCGCAATAAAATGAGTATTCTATGATATATATCATAAACATGATTGATTATTATTACTAATTTTCCATAAATTATATACAAATCATTAGAAATTTATTATTATTATTATGAAGAAAACTAATGGATTTAAAATAAAATCGATTTCAAGGAGACAAATTGTATTTCTACTATCTAGTGTATTAATTATTCCAATTTTAGGGTTTGAGAAAATTCAGAACATCCTCCCTCAAAATATTCAAAAAAACAACTATCAAACATTGCTTAAGCCGGACGGAACTACTGTCAAGGTTAAAATAAGTACTATAAAAAAAGCTAAAATCATCAAGAAAAATATTTCCAATAAAACATTCTTAAATTGGCTAGGCAGAAAACACTAATTCCATCTAATTAACAATAGTTATGAAACGAAAAAAAGAAAATTCAAGACGAAAATTTCTTAATAAAGGTTTAAAATTAGGTTTTTTTACAGCTCTTGGAAGTTTAGGATTAACACAACTTGCCTCCAAATTAAGTGCTAAAACAGAAGATACCTCTAATGATAGCATGGAATTAATGACTGCTGATGGAACTATCATCCAAGTAGATTCTTCAGAAGTTATTAATATTAATCATTCAAAAGATAAAGATAAAAAGTATAATGTTAGAGAAGGTATACCTAACAGAAAGTTTGTAATGGTTATCGATTTAGCAAAATGCAAAAATGCCTTAATATGTCAAAGTGCTTGCAATAAACACCATTATATTACAGGTGACCACGCCTGGTTAAAAGTTTATAAAATGCAGGAATCTGAAGACACTGCTCCTTACTGGATGCCAACTACATGTATGCATTGTGATCATCCTGCGTGTGTTACTGTTTGCCCTGTTGATGCAACTTTTAAACGAAGAGATGGGCTGGTTTTAATTGATAACGAACGTTGCATTGGTTGTAGATTCTGTATGGCTGCATGTCCATATTCTACTCGTGTATTTAATTGGAGTGAGCCAAATCAAGGAGAAATATCATTGAATATGAGTGAACATCAGTCTTCTCCTGAATTTACAGGTATGCCTAGCTTAAAAGGAACAGTTGATAAGTGCGATTTTTGCCCTCATGCTATAAAGGATAATAAATTACCTCCTTGCGTAACTGCTTGCCCAAATGGTGTATTTTATTTTGGAGATAAATATGAAGATACAGTTACCAATGGAGATGAAACATTAAGACTTAAAAAATTATTAATAGACAAAAGTGGGTATCGATTAATGGAAGGCTTAGGTACAAAACCTAGTGTATTTTATTTACCTCCTGTCGATCGTCTAGTAGATTATGAAGAGGGGTTGGAAAATTACACTGATTTTAGATCTGTAGAAAAACCTGAATAATTATGAAAAATTATGACACATTACTTAATGATTTAGCTCCACAAAAGTTTGGTAGGGCAGGAATTATTTGGACCTGGTCTTTAGTTATTATAAGTATTATTGGAATTATTGCTTATATAGACCAAATTATCAAAGGACAGGAGGTTACAAACATGCATGATTATGCGCTTTGGGGAATCTATATTTCTAACTTTGTGTTTTTTGTTGCAACAAGTTTTGTAGGAACCTTAACAGTTGCTGTTTTAAGATTAACGCATAATTCTTGGCGGACACCAATTGTGAGAATAGCCGAAATTATTTCTTTAGCCGCTATAATTATGGCAGGAATCACAATTATGATCGATATGGGTAGACCCGATAGACTTTTATATCTATTTATTCACGGAAGAATGCAATCCCCAATTATTTGGGATGTTATTATCATTCCTACATATATCGTCATAAGTTTACTATTATTATACTTCCCATTATTACCAGATTTGGCCATTTTAAAATCTCATTTTAAAGAGAAAAACCCAACTCTTAGCAAGTGGTATGGAAAGCTCTCATTAAACTGGGTTGGAAGTAGTAAACAAAAGAAAATTCAAATAAAATCAATTCAAATAATAGCAGTATTAATTATTCCTGCTGGTTTTATTCTACAGACCATTGATGCCTGGCTATTTTCTACTTTATTTAGAGTTGGTTGGGATAGTACCAATATGGGAGCTTACTTTGTTTCAGGAGCTTCTGTTGCAGGCATTGGAGCACTTGTTACGGTTGTTTATGTGATTCGAAAAGCCTACAACTTAGAGGCTTACATAACTGATTTTCATTTTGATAAACTTGGAAAATTTTTAGTTCTGACTTGTTTAATTTACCTCTATTTTAATATCAACGAGTATTTAATTCCTGAGTTCACTTCTAAAAAAGAAGAAATTACCCATGTAAATGTTTTATTTTCGGGTGAATACGCTCCACTCTTTTGGTTTGTTATTATAGGAGGTCTAATTATCCCAATTATAGTTTTATTATTTAAACAAGGCCGAAAACCATTTCCAATGTTTTTAATAGGGTTACTTGTTGTTGTTGGATCCTGGTGGAAGCGTTACCTTATTGTTACACCAACCCTATTACACCCTTTTTTACCAATTCAAGGAGTTCCAGAATCATGGCATCATTATTTTCCAAGTTTACACGAATGGGCAATTACTATTGCTACATTAACAATGGCACTTTTAATTATTACTATGTTAGTTCGCTATTTACCAATTATACCTATTCAAAGAACAGCAGATGAACATGAAATATTAAAAACAACTAAAAAAAATGAATCATGAAAAATACGTTAAAATTTCATTTTCTTTTTCTGGCATTTTTAAGCATTTCAATAGCTAGTTCTGTTTTTCAAAATCTGAACGCTCAAAATAATGAAAAGCATAAAGTTAGAATGCAGGCCTATTATTTTAAAATAATGGATAGTGTTTCTTATCTCAACATTAAAGCTAGTTCAAAAATAAATAAAAAAAATACGAGAATATCCAATATTGAAATTTCAGTTTTTAACCTACAAGAAGATGAACAGGTTAAATTAGGAAGTGCAATTACAAATAATCAAGGTGAAAGCAGATTTATTATAAAAAATTTAAATTTTCTTAAACCTGATTCAACTGGAATTTACACCGTTCTTATTTCTTTTAAAGGAAATTCCTCCTTTAAAAAATCCTCAAAAAAAATTACATTTAAAAATGTGGACCTCGAAGCCATCCTAGTCAAAAAAAATAATATTAATTATATAAACGCCACATTATTAAACAAATCCAATGAAACACCAGTTATTGATGAGCCACTAACTTTAAGAGTTCAACGCTTATTTAAACCATTAATTCTCGGTGATGAATTAAGTATGACAGATGAAAAAGGAACCATATTAACCCCTATTGAAGAAGGAATACCAGGTGTTCATGGAAATTTAATTATTGAAGTTGTTTTAAATGAAAGTGATGATTACGGTACTGTAATAGACTTAGTAAAAGCACCAATAGGAGTTCCAATAGTTGATGAATCAACTTTTGACCAACGTACTATGTGGTCTCCAAGAAGTAAAACGCCTATATTTTTATTAATAATTCCAAATATATTGACTTTTGCAATGTGGGGAATTATTATTTACTTAATTATTAATTTATTTAAAATAACAACACCTTAAATTAAAAAAACATTTAGTCACTTTCAAAAGTAAGCTTATAAACAGTATTTAATTAAAAAAAAATCAGTTGATTTTAAAGAATTGGCTGAACATTTTCATTCTCAGATGTTTTTTGAAGGATTAAGTCTGACCAAGACATATTTCACTCTTTGAGTTTTCAGGATTAATTAAAAATTAAGCTGCTTTTTCTAAAGTTTGTTGATACATTCTTCTCACAATCTCCAGAGCATTGGCAGTGTGTATACCAAAGAAGATCCAGAGTATTTTGGTTTTCTTGGTTTTCTTGGTTTTCTTGGTTTCGCCTTGATTTTCTTCAAATGATAATGTTCTTTTCTTTCCCAAAGCTTCCTTCTAATCAAGTAGCCCTTTCTTTAGTAATTATTTTGGCTAATTGTATTTGTTGTTTTCTGTGTTTTGACGGTTCTCCTTTAGGTTTAAAGTAGGTTTAAAGTAGGTTTGTATTTTATTGGAAGTAGCAAAAACTCTATTCTTGTTGGTTGCATAAATGGCATCAGCTCCTACAGTTTTTACTTTTATTTTTTGAGCCTTTGTGCTTTGTAGATGGTGTTTTTAAATTGAGTTCCCTCATTAAAATTATCAAAACTGATGCGCTGAATAAAATTGATTCCGTCTATTTGAAGTTTGTTAACTTTAGCTCCAAATTCCACCACTTTAACTTCTTTGCCACATACTATTGGTCGAAGGCAATCCTTATCAATACTTACAATTCTGTTTTTTGGCTTTTCACCCTTGGTAAAAAACAGCTCTTGTTGTTCACTTATTTTCTTAATAATTACTCTTCGTTTGCAATAACTAAAAGTCATCTCAAAATTATATTGCCTTTCTAAATGATCTAACTCCTTGTTTATTTTTTTGAGTAAGTGTAATAATAATCTGGTTAGTGGGTTACGTCTTTTATTGGTCTTTCTTCGCATTTTACTATAACTAATATAGCGTCTTTTCCATTTTAAATATTTGGTGCGTGGTAATTTTAACTTTAATGCTTTACAATCTATTTTCATTTGACAATAATTCCAATGAACGGACTCCCAAAGTAATTTTTGATCTGTGGAAAAACGAACCTCGCTCTCATAGCAGGTAGCATCAGTAAAAATACAACCTTGTTCTTTTATGTAGCTCGACCAATGATTAAATAATGTTTTTTCAATCTTATCTATATTTAAAACAGTTGATAGTTCACAACGTATTTGACTCACTATTTTGTGATTTGTCAAACGATGATGGCCTAAATGGATATCACAAAAAAACTGATAATCAATATTTGCATTGAGTTGCTCAATTAATTTCTTGTCAGAACAACAAGCGTAGTGTTTTAAAAACATTAAGGAAAACTTGCCTTTGGAACTAAAATAATTTTTAGTGCCCTTGTTAGATTCTTTAATTTTAAAAATCAACACCAAATTATCTCAAGGAATAGAAGTATCTATTTTTTCCTAATTCACTTTATAAGAATTGACTAAAGTATAGATCAAAATTATCTGATGGATTTAAAAATGAAAAATTGTGCTGTAAACTGGAGATTCTTAGTATTTTAGACATACTTGTTAAATTAAAACCCCGTTTTTTGAGTGTTCGACTCGTTTTCGGGGTTTTGCCTTATCTAAATTCAACTTATTTATCTGATCCACAATCATTTACGCATTTGTAAAAGTATCAAAATAATCTGTAAATCAACAACTTATAATTTGCAGATTACCTGCCTGTCGGCAGATAGGCTTCATTTCATTTGCAATAATGCCTTTTTAACAACTCCTTTTTTATTTTTAAGTTCAAACTATTCATGAGTAAATACTTTTTTCCAAGGAGGCATTAGCCATAATAAAAAGGTAAGAATTAGCAAAGGTAAAATTAACCAAACTGCCGCCATTACATAGCCTTCCATACCTGAATACACGGCTTTAAAAGAGGTAAATCCGCTTAAACTTTTTGAAAATAATTGACCTCCAATAACAACATTCCATCGCATAAAGAAAATTCCAATTAAAACCAATATTCCAACTAAAAAATAGGAGATTTTTCTAATTTTTTCAGCAGGCTTATACAACTGAAAAAAGCCAATAACTCCTAAGGGAATAATAGTTCCAAGTACTACTTGCATTAACAGCAGTGTGATATTTAATTTTCCACTAACTAAAACTTTTATTATGTGAAAAGATTCTTCTGCTTCATAAATACGGTGAATTTGATCTAACGATTCTAGTGTAAAATCTAGTATTAAAATATAAAAAAGATATTTGGCAATGGTATCCAAACACTCCATATCAATTTTTACTTTTCTAATCCAACTTACTACCATATAAATAACCATAACTAGAGCTATTCCAGAAACCATTGCAGAAAAAAGGAATATTATAGGCATTAATACTGTTGACCACCAAGGGTTAGCCTTAATTGATCCAAAAATAAATCCAACATACCCATGTAATAAAAATGCTGAAGGTATTCCAATAACTGTAACAAAGTACCCCAATTTATCATCAATTTTAGCTGATTTTTCATCAGAATTGTTAATTCCTAAGGTAATTACTTTATAGAATAACTTTTTGAAACCTGTACTTGTTTTAGACCAAATCACAAAATCTCTTCGGTAATCAAACCAAATTTCTAACAATAACACTACCATTAAATACCATAAATAAACAAATCCAAAAATAGCCATAGCTGAAGTTGGGTTTGGAGTCATAAATATTTCATAAGATCTTAATGGATGTTGTAAATGACTCACTAAAGGCAGCGTTGCCACAAATAAAAATGCTAATGCAGTTAACAAGGCTAAATTATAAGTAGGTTTTAATGCCTTAATATTAAAAACACGTTCTAAAGAAGCTAAGATAAATGCTCCTGCCACTAATCCTGTTATGTAAGGATATAAAACAATCATTAAGCCCCAATGCATTTCTATTTCATTAGGGTATATATAGCCATCTACTTGAGAAAGCGCTTCGTATAAATGTTGAAATTGCTCTTCCATAATTATTTAACTTCTGAACTTAATCCGTTATAAAATACTCTTGAATGTGTATTTAAATGAGGTTTTAAAAGTTGTGTTTGATTTTTTTGCAAGAATTTAACCAAACCACTTTTCTTATCTCTTAAATCTCCAAATATCCTCGCTTTTGTAGGGCAAACTTCAACACAAACTGGCTCTAATTCTTTAGTAATTCTGTGATAGCAGAAGGTGCATTTATCAGCCACTTTTGTAACAGGGTTCATAAAACGAGCACCATAAGGACAAGCTTGAATACAGTAACTGCAGCCAATACAGTAAGTGTTATCCACCAAAACTACACCATCAGGACTTATAAACGTAGCTCCAACCGGACAAGCCTGTACGCAAGGTGCATTAGTACATTGATTGCATAATTTTGGAACCATAAAAGATTTAAAAATATCCTCATCTGGTACTGATTGTTTTAACCCACCAATACCTCCATTGGGAGATTCAATTTTAACATCACCATTATTTTTAACGGTATATTGTTCAATCCAAGTTCTAAAATAGAAAGGCTCTTTTGGTACATTATTTTCAAGCTTACATGCTTCTACACATTTTCCACAACCAATACAGCTCTCAATATCAACAGCCATTCCCCATAAAGGAACATCCGCTGTATCTACTTCCAAATTTTTCTCCTTAGATTGCGATAATGCTTCAAATGGTTTCATAAAAGAATACATTATAGCTCCTCCAAATAAAGTGGCAGCCGTTTGAAAAAACGTTCTTCTATTCTTTTTTATTCTTCTTTTAGTTCCCATGGCGCATGTACATTATGACATTCTATGCAGTTTTTTCCTTCTTCATGCTCTTCAAAAACCAATTGAGGCACCTTCTTTTTACGTGCAAAATTTGGTTCATGGCATTGAGCACAAAGCTTAAGTGTTCCCTCAACTTCAGGAGGCATCACTTCACAATCTGAATCAATATCTATTTTTGGAATATGGCAACTTTCACATCTAATACCATCATGTACGTCCTCAGATTTTAAATCGAAAACTTCTTGATGGCAAGAAGTGCATGTTTCTTCTCCTTTATAATAAGAAGTATTCATTTTATTGTCTTCTATGGCATTCGCTCTGTAATGTCCATATTTACCAAATGAATCAGGCGTTAATAAGCGTTGTATTAAAATAAAAATGCTAACAAATACAACAAACGAAAAAAACAATCTAAAAATTAATTTTGACATATTTTTTTAAATTTTTAATATAGAAAACTAAATTTCTATCACTCATTATATTTAAAATGTTACTTGTTTTTCTTTTTAAATTTACGATACCAAATATTATTAATTAATAGTGCGGGTACAATTGCTAAAAGTACACCAAAATATACTGAAACAACTTTATCATTAGTAGATTTTATATATATAAAAGCAACAAACAAGGCAACTGAAATCACTAAAATTAAAATTGTGAAAATAGTTTTTCTTTTCTTATTTTTCATGAGTAATTCTATGAAGTTAAAGAATACTGCTTGCGGTTCAATCAAAGTAAAAGCACAATAAAAGTGTACAGGATTAAACTATTACAGAAAAATATTTAAATTATTTCCTATATAAACGTCAATAATCAAATAAATTAAGTTATTAATATTCAAATATAAATGCTAACAATATTTACATTACTAAAATAGTAAATTAAATTGATATTTTTTATGATATTTATCATATAGATGAGTTTTTTTAATGAATTGTGTAAAGTAATTACAAAAGCCTTTATAAAATACGTATAATCTTATTTCATTATACAATTTAATTGCATTTTTAAAAAAAATTAGATATCCTAACATTTTCTTAATCACTTTAACAGCCTTTCTCAAATTCAATTGTCTGATATTTATCACTTATATTTCAAACAATATCTAATATATTTGTAGCACTATTCATAAATTTCAAAAACTTATTTCACCTACATGCTAAACAGTTTAGAAATAAAATTATTTACAAGAGTTTTTGCACTATTGCTTACTATGAATAGTTTTAGCCAAGATTCTATAAAAACATTCTCGGAAGTTCCCCATGAATCGTACACAGTTAAATGGGTAGGTCAATTTCCTGTAGTTGATGGTGCTAAAAAAACAAAAAAATCAGGTTGGCTTGCAAAATTTATTTTTGGTAAAAAAAATAACCCTGAGATAACCAAACCTATTGCCATTTTAGCTTTAAACCCTTCAGAATATTCAATATTGGATCAAGGAAGCGGAACTCTTTTTGAAATAAAAGATAATGAAAAAAAAATATCAAAAACCTTCAAAAAAAGCAAGATAAATTTTCCATCATTAGTTAGTTATTGCAAAACACCAACTAACAAGTTACTAATAACAGATTCTCGTTTAAATGCTATTTATATTTTAAACGAAGAAGAAAAAAAACTCACCGTTTTAAATTCAAAACTTAAATTGCTTCAGCCCACAGGTATTGCCTATTCAGTGCTTTCAAAAGAAATTTGGGTTGTAGAAACAGCGGCTCACAGAATTTCAATTTTAAATGAACAAGGAGAATTAATTAAAACTATTGGAAAAAGAGGAGTTGGTTCTGGTGAATTTAATTTTCCAACATCAATTTGGATTGACAAATCTGGCAATGCGTATGTAATTGACACTATGAATTTTAGAATTCAAATTTTCAATAAAAAAGGAGAGATAATTTCTATATTTGGCGAAATTGGAAATGCTACAGGCTATTTTGCCAGACCAAAGGGTATTGCAACGGATACTTATGGAAATATTTATATTACAGATGCTTTATTTCACTCAATACAAGTTTTTGATATTTCGGGAAATTTCTTATATCAGTTTGGAAATCAAGGAAGAAATAAAGAACAATTTTGGATGCCTTCAGGTATTTATATTGATGATGAAAATTATATTTACATAGCCGATAGTTATAACTCTAGAGTTCAACTATTTCAACTTATTAAAAAATGAAAAATATCCCAATTATAATAGCGTTAGCGTTTATGTGTATTCCTCTTTATGTGAGTTCACAATCTATTGTTACTACTAAACATAATTTATCTGTTAGCGGAACAGGAACTGTTAAGGCTACCATAGAATCTGAGGTTTGTATATTTTGTCATACACCACACGGTAGCAGTCCAAGAGCTCCATTATGGAATAAAAATGCCGCAGGGAATACTTATACATTATATAATAGTTCTACTTTAGAAGCTGTTCCAGGACAACCAGATGGAAGCTCAATATTGTGTTTATCATGCCATGATGGCACCATAGCTTTAGGTAAAGTTACTAGTAGAGCAACTGAAATAAACATGTCTGGAGCAATGACTACAAAAGGGAATCTCACTACTGATTTATCTAACGATCATCCTATTTCATTCACTTATAATTCTTCACTAGTTTCTTCTGATGGTGAACTAAAACCACTGCCTATATCAACGGCCGAATTAGACATTAACTCTAAAGTACAATGTTCTTCTTGTCATGAACCACATAATGAAATCTATCCTAAATTCCTTAGAGCCTCGAACGAATTTTCTGCCTTATGCTTTTTATGTCATGATAAAACGTATTGGACACAAAGTTCTCATAGCATTTCTACTAAAACTTGGAATGGTTCAGGTACTAATCCTTGGACTCATTTAGAACCTGCCTACCCTACTGTTTCGCAAAATGGATGTGCAAATTGCCATGACTCACACAATGCCAATGGTAAAATTAGGTTATTAAAATATGCTATTGAAGAAAACAATTGTCTTGACTGTCACAACGGAAATGTGGCTAGTAAAAACGTACAAGCCGAACTAGTTAAAACATACAATCATGATGTATATCTTTATTCGGGAATTCATGACCCTGCAGAACAAACCTCTGTTTTAAACAAGCATATTGAATGCCAAGATTGCCATAACCCACATGCATCAAATAATGATTCTGCTAATGCGCCTTTTGTAAATGGATTTGGTAAAGGTGTTAATGGTATAAACCAAGATGGAAACCCTGTAAGCCCAGTTACTAACGCTTATGAAATATGTTACAAATGTCATGCCGGAAATTCATGGGCTCCAGCACCTGCTTTACCTAGAATAATTAATCAAAATAATGTACGATTAGAGTTTGCTACATCAAACCCGTCTTTTCATCCTGTTGTTGGCGCTAGAAATAGAACAGACATCAATGGTCTTATAGCTCCTAACGCTTCAAATACGGTTTTATATTGTACCAGTTGCCATGCCAGTAACAATGCAAGTGCGCCTGCCGGGCCACACGGTTCAATATACCCTCAAATACTAAAATTACAATACGATACCGCCGATAACACAAATGAATCTGCTCAAGCTTACGCACTATGTTATAGCTGCCATAATAGAAATAATTTTGTTACTTCTGGACCTTGGTGGAGATCTTTTAGAGAACATAGAGAACATGTTGTTAGTCAAAATACCCCATGCAGCGTTTGTCATGACCCACATGGTATAAGTAGCTCTCAAGGGAATAGTACTAGCAATTCTAACCTTATTAACTTTAGAACAGATGGAGGTATTGTAACTCCTTCTAGTAGTGGAAGGTTAGAATTTATTGATACCGGAGATAAAAGGGGACGCTGTTATTTAACCTGTCATGGCGAGAATCATAATCCTTTATCATATTAAACCATAAAAAACTAAATTTAACTAAAAACTGATTATTAATTCCTAATACGATTATTAAGTTTAGTAGAATTGAGTTATTTTCAATTTAGTTGTAAATACTCCCTATACCCTATCTTGATGCTGTTCATAAATATACATAACCCTTTGTTTATATATATTTTAACTAAGGTTGTAAACCTAAACAACTTTATTGATACCAACTTTATGCTAAAATTTCACTTCAAAATATGGAAAAAACATTCTGAAATGAAATTAATACTATCACTATGATAAATATCAGCGTTTTAAACAGAATTCAATTATAAATTTGTACATAAACTATACATTTATTAATTTTTAAATATTTAAAATGAAAATAACTAAAGTATTATTAACCTTTATTCTAACAAGCTTTATAAGCCTTGTAGGTTTTTCTCAAAATATTGCTGGTTCTGCACATGACTTTTCAACTGATACTTGGAATAGTGGAGGTGAAATTTGTCAAATATGTCATACACCACACAACGCAGTAACGCTTTCAGAAGCTCCTTTGTGGAATCATGAAGTAACTACAACAACATTTACGGTGTACAACAGTACTGTATCACCTTCATTCACAGCAACCGCAAACCAACCAGATGGCTCATCAAAGCTATGTTTAAGTTGTCATGACGGTACTGTTGCAATGGATAATTTTGGAGGTCAAACAACTGGCTCAAATTTTATTAGTGGAGATCATAATTTAGGAAGTGATTTGAGTAATGATCATCCTGTTTCATTTGTATATGATACTTCATTGGCAACTAATGATGGTGGCTTATTTGATCCTAATTCTGCAAGTTCAGGGCTTCCTAGTGGAGGAACTATTAAACAAGACTTATTACTAGCAGATAAATTACAATGTTCTTCTTGTCACGATGTTCACAATTCCGCAGGTGTTACCTCCTTATTAGTTAAATCTAATTCCGGTAGTGCACTTTGCTTAACTTGCCATAATAAATAATTAACATTATTTAGGGGGCGACATTGCCCCCTAAATAATTTAATAAATCCAACTTAACTTCATCCATTAAAACACTTTATAAAATACTATTAGCCGCTTAATAAAAAGATATTATTCACTAAATAAATTAAATATAGTTTACTTCATATTTTAGCTTACAAAAGCTGATTTTAGTCATAAAAAATTAGTGTAATTTTAAATACCTTCACCTGAGTTTTCTTATTGCATTTTTAATTAACACTTGTAAAAAATGAATTTTAAATTTTATTCGAGTCTCTTTATAATAGCAACATTATTTTTTGGTTTTATTTCGTGTTCTCCTCGCATTAACAAGGACTCATCACTTAAAAAAATAATTTATCCTGCTGCACCAGATACTGCCAAAATTCAGTATCTTACAAGTATTAGCACATCTTTAGATGTTGCTATAAAACAATCGGCTTTTACAAAATCTGTTTTAGGTGAAAATCCTGTTTTACCTATTTACAAACCTTACGGGGTATTTATGCGCAATGGTAAATTATATGTTTGTGATGTATCTTTAGGTGGTGGACTTGAAATCATAGATTTTGAAACAAAAGAATTTAAATATTTTGTTCCAGAAGGTCAGTATCAATTAAAATTACCTTTAAATAGCTATGCTGATAAAAATGATTGGCTTTATGTTGCAGACATTGCATTACATAAAATTTTTGTTTTTGATAACATTGGTAAATATATTACCTCATTTGGAAAAAAAGAGAATTTAAAACCCTCTGATGTTTTTGTTACCAAAAATAAAATATTTGTAGCCGATTCTGGAAATAATAGAATAAACGTTTATAATAAAGACAACTATAAATTTGAATATTATTTTCCAAAATCAAAAAGCGGAAGCAAAGATTATTTGTACAAGCCAGCCAATATAACACTCTCAAATGACAAAGTTTTTGTTAGCGATATGGGTGCTGGAAACATTAAAATATTCACCCACAAGGGAGCATATTTAAACACCATTAGCAAATATGGTAAAAACATTGGAGAATTGGTTCGTCCTAAAGGAATAGCAGTAGATAAAGAAGAAAATATTTATGTGGTAGATGCCAGTTTTGAAAACATCCAAATTTTTAATAAAGAAGGGAAATTATTATTGTTTTTTGGGGGACACTACAAGAACCATGGTGATATGTGGCTACCTGCCAAAGTAATGATAGATTACGACAATTTAAAGTATTTTAAAAAATACGTAGATCCTAAATTTGATTTGGAATACTTAATTTTTGTAGCAAACCAATACGGACCAGACAAAGTAAGTATTTATGGGCGTATTACACCAACTAAAGACAAAGTTGAATCTAAAATTTCTAACAATAAAACCTTAAAGAAGGAAACAAAAAACATTAAATAATTTTATATAAATACAGTAATTATCAATAATAAATTTTTAGATCATTTTAGAATAATAAAATATGAATATAGGTAAAAACAGATATATAAATTATCTTTTATTTATAATAGCTATATCCCTTTTTTGGACTTGCTCTCCAGAACTAGGTTATGGAGTAAAATCATTTTTATTTGATGGAGTACCAACTCCCCACAAAGTAGAAATTTCTGTAGTGAACGATTCTTTACAGAAATTTGATGATTCTACTAATAAAAATGCATTAACCTCCACAAGAAATGATTTTTACTTACACGAGCCATATAAGGACAAAGATTGTTTTAGCTGCCATGACGAAAATAATAAAGGAAAACTCATACGAGAACCACTTCAACTTTGTAATGAATGCCATGATGATTTTAATAAAACATACGAAGTTTTGCATGGCCCAGTAGCTTCTGGAAATTGCATCGCTTGTCATAACCCTCACAAATCTAAATTAAAAAATTTACTTGTAAACTCTGAACAAGGGCTTTGCTTAGATTGTCATAATATGACTTTGATTTTTGAAGATAAAACACACAAAGACATTGAAGATACAAGCTGTCTTGAATGCCATAACACACATGGTGGTAGAGACAATAATTTTCTTATTAATAAGCAATAACTAATGAAAAAATTAAGTTTATTATATACTATTTTGCTTTTTTCAACTTATAGTTATTCTCAAAATTCATCATCAGAAACTACATTTTGGAGACTTCTATCATTAAACGGAGAAGTTAACCTCAGTAATTATTATTGGGATCAAAAAACAGTTAGAAACAATTATAAAGAGCGTTTAGAAAGTTCGTTTCTATCAGGAGAATTACTTTTAAACTCTAAAAGCTATTTTTATCATCCCAATTTTTTAACTTTAGATTTAGATGTAGGATACAGCCCTGAAACAGGACAATTATTATCTGTTGTAACTCCCGATAGAAATGAAATAAATTCCTTAAAAAAAGTAGATGCAAGAGTTTACCTATTTAAAAACAATGCACTAAATTTAAGTGTTTTTGCTAACTTAAATGAAAGTTATAACAATCGCGAAAATTTAACCAACCTTAAAACTAATTTCGAAAATATTGGAAGTGTCTTATCTTTTTCAAATAAATATTTACCTCTAACGCTTTCTTATAATAAAGGGAAAGGAGAACAATTAGAGTTGCAAACAGATAGAAGTTATATAACCGAAACTAGTAACTTTGAAGTTAAAACAAGTAAATCTTTTGGTAAAAATGATTGGAATCAATTTGTGTATTCTCATAACGAATATCTTTATGATGATAAATTTTTAGTTACTCAACTAAACCCTTATGGAAACATTATAGATAACAAAATTGTAAGATGGAATTTAAGTAATAATTTTTTCTTAGACTCTAAAAAAAATTACAGCTTTGTCTCCAGAATATCAGATGAAGATCAATCAGGTGATTATAACTATAAAAGATTTGAAGTATTAGAAAGTATATTTTTTAAACTACCTCAAAATTTTAACTTATACGGGAATTACAACTTTTTTGATATCAAAGGTGACATAACCGATTTAAAACAGCAAGATATTAGAGGCACACTATCTCATCAACTTTATAAAAGTTTAAGAACTAATGTTTCTTTTGAATCTAACAATATTAATGATATTAAGTACAAAGAAATAATTACCAGAAAAGGGCTTGATATTAGATATGATAAAAAAATCCCTTTAGACGGACAATTAACTTTATCATACCTTGTAAGTAGTTACAATCAGGAAAGGATAAGTGATGATACTACTACATTTATTCAAAGGGAAGATTACAAACTAACAGATAGTCAAATAATATTGCTAAATAACCAAAATGTAAACATCTCAACAGTGGTAGTTAAAGATGTAACTGGAACCATTACTTACCAATTAAATTTTGATTATATTTTAATTGAAAGAAATGAACTTCTAGAAATTCAGCGAATGCCAGGAGGTCAAATTGCCAATAATGAAACTGTTTATATTGACTATATCACAACTCTACCTCAATCCTATAAATACAATGCCATTACAAACTCCTTTTTGGTAAATATTGCTTTATACAAAAACAAGTTAGAATTTTATTACAAAAAAGCAAATCAAGATTATATAGACCCTATTAATGAAGAATTATTTACATTAGATTACTACAACCAAAATCTTTATGGTAGCCGTTTTAATTTAAATTCTTTTAGTGGCGGCGTAGAATATGACAATTATAAAAGTACTTTAATTCCATATAGGCTCATGAGGTATTACTTGATTGTACAAGGCGAGCTCAAAAAAAATCTATATTACACCTTAAATGGAGATATACGTGACTACCTAATGATTGTTGATGAAGGAATAAAACAAAAATATTACAATATCTCAGGAAGCCTTTCTTATAATTTTAATGCAATTACAAAACTTAATTTTGAAAGTAGTTATATAAAGCAAGAAGGTGAAGGTATAGATTTAGACTTAATAACTGCCAGATTGGAATTAACTACTAGATTTAGACAATTATTTCTCTCTACAGGAATAGATTTATATAATAGTAAACTATTTAATGAAAAATTAGATTTTAAAAGACTTACTATTCGATTATCACGTAGATTTTAAAAATATCATATAAATTAAATTAAAATGAAAACTATACAAAAAACGCTGCTAAATAATTTTAAGAAATCTCTTAGCTATATTTTATTTGCTTGCTTACTTTTAACTCAAGCTAAAGCATTAGGGCAAGTTAAAGTTAATATTGGTGAAGAAAAGACGTGTGTTGAATGCCATGAAACCACTGTTGAAAAAGATATTTTACATGGTGCGGCCAATGAGTGTATTAGCTGTCATGAATCTAATGGCGAAAAACACCCAATAGAAGGTGTTGTAGGTTTTATCCCTGTTGAAAAGGGAGCCAACCTCTGCTATTCATGCCATGAAGAAAAACCAGTAGAATTTAAGAAAAAATACGTGCACGAACCTATAAAAAAAGGAGAATGTTCAGAGTGCCATGAAGTACATAGCTCTAATCATCAAAATCTTGTTATTGCTCAAACACCAGAGCTTTGTTTTTCCTGTCATGATGATTTCGTAGAAGAAAAAAAAGTAGCCAAAAGTGTTCATAATCCTTCATTTGAGGATGAATCATGCTCTATCTGTCATACGCCACATGCTTCAAGTCAAAAAAAATTGTTAAGTGATAATAGCAAGCAATTATGTTTAAATTGCCATAATGAAACTATTGAATTTGAAGATCGTACAATTAAAAATATAGGGAAACAGTTAGATGAAAGTAGCCATCTGCACAAACCACTAAATAAACGCTGTACTTCATGTCATAATCCACACTTCTCTAAGAAAAATGAACAGTTATTAAAAGAAAGTTATCCTACAAAAAGTTATGCAAAAGGGATTGAAGAAAACTATGCATTATGCTTTAATTGCCACGATACTGATTTGCTTACCCTCAAGAACACTTCCAATATGACTGAATTTAGAGATGGAGATGTTAACTTACATTACCTTCATATAAATAAAGATAAAGGTAGAACTTGTACTAACTGTCATGACTCACACTCTTCAAACAACACAAAGTTAATTGCAAAAACAAGGAAATTTGGTAAATGGGATATGCCATTGGAATTTATAGAAGACGAAAATGGAGGTTCTTGCAAAGGGTGCCATAAAACATTGAAATACAATAGAAATAAATTAGAGTAGTAATTTATTTAATGATGAAGGTACTTTAATTGTTGAACACTCTAAACAAACAATATTAGCCAACCATAAGCACTTTAGCTATTCCAAAAAAATATGGAGGAAATATGTTTAGCTTTTTTGAAAAACAAAACAATTAATTAGGCACTTTCATAAGTATATAAACATTTGTATAACAGCTAAATAAGCTATATTTTAGATAAAATCAAACCCCGAAAACGAGCCGAACACTCAAAAATCGGGGTTTTAATTTAACAAGTATGTTTAAAATACGAAGAATCTCCGAATTGCAGCAAGAATTTTCATTTTTAAGTTCTTCCGAGAACTTCAACCTCTATTTCAATCAATTTTCACTAAGTGATTTAGGAAAAATCTATACGGCTATTCCTTGGGATGCTTTGGTATCGGTTTTTAAGATCAAAGAATCGGTTAAAGCAACAAAAAATTATTTTAGTTCAAAAGGAAAACTAACCATGATGTTTTTAAAACATCATGGGTGTTGTTCTGACAAG
>TARA_R110001583_G_scaffold21807_2_pt1 | contig 48594 bp, 38 predicted proteins | sample TARA_R110001583 | Tara Oceans TARA_R110001583 (sample SAMEA4398432) | marine metagenome | biome: Polar Biome; feature: [MES] marine water layer (ENVO:01000295) within the mesopelagic zone...; material: water (ENVO:00002006), including particulate matter (ENVO:01000060) such as...... | reverse complement strand
GCAAAGGATTACTATTACTAGAAGATTAAAATAAATGAATAACGAACCATAACAAAAGCTAAATTTCATGGGCGTTGACGAGTCGTTTGAAAGTTTTGTGCAATTAAGAAACACTAGCAAGCCAAATAAATGGGTTTGCTTGAAATATAAATTTATTCGGCTTGCTTATTTGGCGCGTTACTCACTTCGTTTCGTGATCTCCCTCTGGTCGGTAGGTAAGGCAACTGTTTTAATCGCCCAAGAAACTTAGCAAGACCGTTACCATTAATTACACAAACACGTGTCGAGCGCTAAAGAGTTGATTATTAACCAAAAACATAATATAAATAATATGAAAAGGACAATTTTACTTCTATCAGTACTAATATTCACTTGTTCTGCATTTGCTCAAGATTCACCTAAAGAATTAATTGCAGAATTCTTTACTACCTATAAAAACGATGCTGGTAAGGCAGTTAGAGATTTATATAAAACGAATAAATGGACAGAAAGAATACAAGATGATATTGAAAATATTGGTAATAAGGTTGATGGTTTTAATGAAAACTTAATGGGTAAATATTATGGTTCTGAATTAATAACTTCGAAAAAATTTGCAGAAAGTTTCGTTTTATATTCATACCTAGTTAAATATGATAGACAACCTTTGAGATTTACTTTTAAGTTTTATAAACCTAATGATAAATGGGTATTATATGCTTTTCAATATGACGATTCTCTTGATGATGAAATTGAAGAAGCTGCTAAATTATATCATTTAAATTTAGATAATAATTAATGCTATAAAAGCTAAATTTCATGGGCGTTGAAGATAAGTCTAGAAGGCTATTGGATGAGCTCGAAACTTAGCAAAACCCTTATATTGAAAAAGGCAAGAAAAAAAAGGAAAACAGATGTTCAAGAAAGCTATAGTAAGAAAGCCCGGTAAAAGCATGTTAAAAGGATTGACCACAGCTGAATTAGGATTACCTGATTATGAAAAAGCACTTGTGCAACATGCAGAATACGTAAAAGTGCTGAAAGAATGCGGATTAGAAGTCACTGTTTTAGAAGCAGACGAAAAATATCCCGATTCTACATTTGTAGAAGATGTTGCATTACTAACAAGTGAATGTGCAATCATAACAAATCCTGGAGCCTTGTCACGAAGGGGAGAGATCGTAGAAATAAAGAATGTACTGAAAGAGCATTATAGTAATATTGAAGAAGTAAAAGAACCGGGAAGGGTAGAAGCAGGAGATATCATGATGGTAGGATCGCATTTTTACATCGGATTATCAGAGAGAACAAATAAAAAGGGTGCTGAGCAAGTCATTGAATATCTGGAGAAATATGGCATGAAAGGGATGACAGTGAGCCTGGAAGAAGTATTGCATTTGAAGACAGGCTTAGCATATTTGGAGCGAAATAACTTAGTCGCATGTGGTGAATTTTTATCCAAGGAAGAGTTTCAAGGATTCAATATTCTGGAGATTGACGAAGATGAAAGTTATGCGGCCAATTGTATATGGGTGAATGATACGGTGATAATGCCTAAAGGATACCCCAAAGCGAAAGAGGTAATTAAGAGTGCTGGATATGTGGTAAAAGAAGTAGATGTTTCTGAATTCAAAAAACTTGATGGTGGTTTGAGTTGTCTTTCATTGAGATTTTAGGAATGAGCACCTTAAAACAAAAAATATTTCTAAATTGTTATACTTTTTAAAATTACTGCAGAACCCTTCGTAAACATTTAATTAAATGACAAACACCTCTCTAACCAATAAAATAGTAGGACTAATTAGTGTAAGCATCTTATTGTTAGGGTTTGTTTTTATAATCCTTTTTACAAGAAATGAAGCTAAAAGTTTAGAAGAAAGTACGAAACAAAAGATACAGATATTAGCAGAGATGGAAGTTGCTAAAATAGCAGTAGATTTTCATCTTATAATTGATAAAGCGAGAAGTCAGGCTACATATTTCGAAAACTTAGTTGAAACAAATCAGGCTAATCGCAAAGCAGCTAGTAACATGATTAGGAAAATAGTCCTTCATGATTCATTACTTTTTAGCGCATCTGTCGTATTTGAAAAAAATAATTTTGATGCAAAGGATACAAAATATGTAAACACATTTGAATATGGAGAAACCGGCAGATTTACAGCTTGGTGGTATGGCTTTGGAGACTCATTAACCTCTCAGCCTTTGCCAATATTTGAGAAAGAAGATTGGTATATTAATATTGCTAAAGAAAAAGGCTCATCCTTACTTGATCCCTACGTTTATCCACTCAAAAATGGAGAACCCCAATTGTTTCTAACAGCAGGTTATCCTATAGTCGTTGGTGATAAGTTGCTAGGTGTAACGGCAAGCGATATGAGTATGGAACATATTCAGAAAACAATTGCGGGCGTAAGTGTTTTCGATGGAGACTATGCCTGTCTTATTTCGCCAGGTGGTATATATGCCGCACACCCTATTAAAGGCAAAATTGGAAAACCTATTGAATTTGAACGCTTAAACGAAAACATAAAAGAAGCCTTTTCAAAAAAGGAGACAATTCACGACAAACATATTTCTGATTATATAAACAAGGAAGTATTTGATTTTTATATTCCCTTAAAAATAAATAACATAAATAAATCATGGTATTTAAGAGTTTCTGTTCCTACCGAAATTCTAAGATTGCAAATTACTCGTTTGCGAAACAATCTGGTACTTTCACTTTTGGGAATCGTATTGTTAATACTCATTATACTTTATTTTATTATCGACTATGCCATCCGTCCAGTAAGTAAAATAACCCATTTAATTACACAACTATCATCAATAGGTATTAATGGGGCTATCTCAATAAAAGTAAAAACGAAGGATGAAATAGGTCAGCTTGGTATCAGTTACAACAAGCTATTAGACAGTTTAACCGAAAAAAGAAGAGATGAAATTGAACTCGAAAAACATAGAACCCATCTTGAACTTTTGGTAAAAGATCGTACTGAAGAATACATGGCCATAAACGAAGAACTAAATTCTATGAATGTAGAATTCCACCTGTCTAATAAAAAATTGAATTTACAAAAGGAGGAACTTGAAGCATCCTTAAGAAAATTAAAAGAAACACAATCACAACTTTTACAGGCTGAGAAGATGGCATCATTAGGTGTCTTAACTGCTGGTGTTGCACATGAAATAAACAACCCATTAAATTACATACTAGGAAGTTATGTGGGCTTAAATAATTATTTCAAGGCAAATAAAGCTCCAGAGAAAGAAATACAATTTCTTTTGTCAAGTTTAAAAATAGGTGTTGATAGAGCAGCCGATATTGTTAAAGGACTAAACCAATTTAGTAGAAATAGCGAAGATTACAATGAGGATTGTGATGTGCATACGATAATAAACAATTGCTTATTAATGCTGAATAATCAATTAAAAGGCCGAATTGAGATTGACAAGAAGTTCTGCCTTGAAACGATTTTTGTGACTGGCAACATGGGGAAGCTGCATCAAGTCTATCTTAATATTTTAACAAATGCCATGCAGGCAATAGAAAATGAAGGGACAATTTCTATAAAAAGCGAAAGGATAGGAAAAAACGTTGTAATAGAAATTATTGATTCAGGTTGTGGAATTAGCAAAGAAAATTTATCGAAAGTTATGGACCCCTTCTTTACGACTAAAGAGCCAGGAAAAGGAACAGGCCTTGGTCTATCAATTACTTTTTCGATAGTTGAAGAGCACAAAGGGAAATTAGAACTTGAATCGGAACAAAATAAAGGCACAAAAGTTATAAGCACTCTGCCATTAAAAAATTGAAACAAATGGAAAAAATGAAAATTTTATATGTTGATGACGAGTTCATAAACCTCCAGCTTTTTGAAATAAATTTAGGCGGAAAATATCATGTTTTTACTGCCGATAGTGCTATGAATGGTTTACAAATATTAGAGGAAAATTCGGATATAGAACTCGTTTTAAGTGATATGAAGATGCCACAAATGAACGGAATAGAATTCATAAAAATTGCAAAAGAAAAATACCCAACAAAAACGTATTGCATGATAACTGGTTATGATGTAACAACAGAAATACAGAACGCCCTAAACGAAGGACTAATTTTAAATTATTTCAGAAAACCTTTTAACATGGATGAACTTGAATACGAATTTGAAAAACTAATATAATGTTCTTGTTCATTATCCTCAGGCAACTTTAAATGTTTCATGTGTTCAAATGTGTATTTCAGTTGTTCCATAGCGGTTCTATTCGTACTGGTTCATGTTTTTAATGTACTAAGGCATTTTCACAATTTAAAACTGAAAAGAATAAATATAAACGTGCCCTAACAAAAGCTAAATTCATGGGGGCGATTTTAGCACAGGAATAAACAGCAGTAAGTTGAATATTAATAAATGCAATCAATATGATCTTAGATTACCCTTCGATATTGCTTTTTTTAGCAATGAATAACTTATTTATTATTGCATTGTTCACCTATCAATATTTTTATCATCATAAAAGATGGTACTTATCTGTATTTATTTTGGGTGTTTTATTTCAAATAATTGCCCTTGTTCTAGTAGCTAACAGAACTATTTTGCCTTTTTTCTACACGGTGCAAATAAGTAATTTACTTTTGATTTCCAGTTTTGCATTAACATCCTTTGGTTTGATGTCCTTTGATGGCAAAATTCGAAAAAATATTTTGTGGCTTTTCTTCGTTTTTACGATTCTATTTTATTGTTCTTTTCTAGCGGTTGCCCATAATAACACAAATCGGATTATTATTCAGATTATTGCCAGTTCATTTTTCTATGGCATAGGTGCATTTCATCTTTTTATCAATAAAAATGAATACAAATTTCCTGTAATTATAAGTAGTGTGCTTTTAATCTATGCTGTATTTCAGTTCTTTCGTGCATTTGTTATATATGATATAGGTGAGTCATACGATTTTATGAAAGGTTCTACGATTGATAATTGGTACCTTATAATTTCTATGTTTACAAAGAGTGTTACCAGTATAGGCCTCATCATGCTTTTAAAGGAAATTGATCAGAAAACGATATTTCTAAACAATACGAGAATTCAGGAAGATAAGCTTAAGCTGGAAGAGTTAAACCTAACTAAAGACAAGCTATTTTCAATTGTTGCACATGATTTAAGAAGTCCGTTTAATAGTATTTTGGGATTTTCTAAACTGTTAATTGAAAACCTAAAAGATTTTGAACTTGCAGAATCTGAGAAGTATGTAGGCTTTATTAATTCATCAGCCCAAAACACGCTTGTTTTACTTGAAAATTTATTGAGTTGGGCAAAATCGCAAACGGGACAGATTACGTTCAATCCCCAAAAAATAGTTTTGTCATCAATTATCAGCGAAGTAATAGAACAATCAAATTCAGCTGCAATAGCTAAGGACATATCATTAATTCACAAACAAGCAGATGAGATTGAAGCTTATGCCGATGAAGATATTCTAAAAACTGTTTTACGAAATCTGATTAGCAATGCAATCAAATTCACAAAAACAGGGGGATGCATTAATATGGTGGTAATTACTAAACAAAAGCATGTTGAAATTTCAATTGCCGATAATGGGATAGGGATAAATGAAGAAAAGCTTAAAACACTATTTAATATAGCTTCAAATACAAGTTCACCAGGCACTGCCAACGAAAAAGGTTCTGGATTAGGATTAGTTCTTTGCAAAGAATTTGTAGAGAAATTAGGTGGGTCTATCTGGGTTGAGAGCGAGTTAGGCAAGGGAAGTGTTTTTAAATTTATCTTACCTATGAATAAATCAGATGAGTGAAAACCAAAATACCATGATTTATAAAACAAGCCCCAACCTTAGTTGATGTGCGGCTTGTTTTTGTTACCAATTATAAAGAGTCGTTCTATTTTATATAGAATATTTGTTTTACTAAATACTGTTTAGTCGAATTGATTTCTAATTTTGGTTCTCTCAAGCTTTTATTGTTGTCATACCACCAAATAAGGGGGGACGACTATAAAACAGGGAAGATAAAAGAAATAACATCAATATTGATGTTATACATACGTTGTATGCAAGTGTGTCAGAGCGAACATTAAGCATGTAACTTTGACTCTTTTAATAAACGACAAGCATTTTAGATTAGGTACTTTGAAGATAGTTCGGTGCTTACTTGATGGGAATTTTTTTTGTTTTATTCTCTTCCTCGCAGAAAGAAAAACCAACGAACAAAACAGCACAATTGCAAATTGCACAGGTCACCACCCCACCTAAAATTTGCAAAATAGCTGTTTACCCATAGCTCGTAACATGTTAATAATCTTGAAACTTACCTAATATTCATAAAAAATCACTACCTATAGAGATACGTGCAATTTTAAAATAAGTTTTTTTTGTACTAAAATCATTATAACAACATGGACAAACATAAGCATGAAAGTAAAACAATGTGGGTAGTACTTCTTACTGCCGTTACTATGGTTGTTGAGATAATATTTGGTATAACTACAAAATCGATGGCTTTGTTAGCAGATGGAATTCACATGGGGTCTCATGTATTAGCCATTGGTTTAAGTTGGGTTGCCTACATCATAGTTCGTAAAGTATCAAAAAGTGATAAGTTTAAAGGGAATTCAGATAAGATACTTTCTTTATCAGGTTATAGTAGCGGTTTAATGCTGTTGATTTTTGCGGTTGTAATAATAGTTGAAGCTGTTCAACGTTTTTACAATCCTGTAACCATCGTCTATAAAGAAGCCATATTAGTTGCAATAATTGGTTTGGTTGTGAACATTGCTAGTGCCTTTTTATTACATCACGACCACGAGCACTCTGACCATAATATAAAAGCTGCTTATCTACATGTTATCGCTGATACGCTTACTAGCTTGTCTGCTATATTGGGGTTAATTGCAGCAATGATTTGGGATATTCCGTTTATTGATACCCTTGCTGCACTACTAAGTTCTTTTGTAATCATAAAATGGTCGATAGGTTTATTAAAAGATACAGGTAAATCATTACTTGACATGGAGGATTCTCATGGTGGCCACAGTCATGGACATCATCATCATCATTAGTTAAGCTATATATCTCATGTAATAAATACAAATTCCATTCGTTATACCTGTGGTTATTAACCATGTAGTCAACTGTTTATACAGATGGGAAGTATCTGTTTTTTGTAGGAAAGAAAACAATGAAAGAGATATTTACGGGGTTAAATTTGATATTGAAAAATATAAGAACTGATCTTACAGTAATATACTGCAACTAACAATGTATTATACGCCATAAGGGGCTAGTACTAAATCGTCAATCATGTTAGGTTTGATAATAACTCGCATTTAAACCCACACGGCGCATGCACGAGCCCTTATCTTTTATAGTATAACACAAGTAACTCCATAATCCTAATCAGAGGATAGAAGCCCAACAAAGCGCCCCAAACGTATTACGTTTGGGGCATTTTCATTTTAAGATATCTAAGCAAGCCCAAGTCTCATCTTACTTAATTATAAAAAGCCGTTCTATTTTATGCAGAGTGCTTGTTTTACAGGCTTTTAAAATTGCGTTTATTCGAATTTATCTTTAATTTTAGTAGTCTCAAGCTTCTATAGTTGTCATTATACCCAATAGGGGATACCAACTATTAAATAAATGCGATAAAAAGAAATAACATCAATATTGACCTTATATATACGTTGCAAACCATTAAAAGCTAAGATATTATATTCAATAATTTAATAGAATTTAAAATTATGAAAAATAAACTGATTTATTTCTATCCATTATTAGTATTAATAATCTTATTTTCTTCATGCGATACAAAAACTATAGATGTCGAGAAAGAAAAACAAATTGCTGTTGACGAGGCAATGAAAAAAATGGAATCTGACAGACAACAAAAGTTGAATGTGATTCAGAAATTTTATGCTGTCTTTGAAAATGGTGATATGTCAGTTTTAGCAGATATTTTAGCTCCAAATTACACTCAATTCCCGTCAGACCCTGGACAAACACATGATATTGAAGGATTCATTAAACACGCTCAAATGTTTGGAAGTATGTTTTCAAATCTAAAAGGAACTCAAACCCATATTCTTGTTGATAAAGACTTGGTTCATGTACGAAGTGAATTGGAAGTAACTCATACAGGAGATGCATTCGGAATACCGAAGACTGATAAGCGAATCAAGTTGGTGGCTTTTGATTTACATCATTTTAATAAAGATGGTAAAATTGATAAGACTTGGCATTTAGAAGATTTCTGGGGAGTGTATTCTCAAATAAATTCTAAGTGAATCTACAAATAACAGTTTACAACAACTAATATAGCAAATATGGCGTTCAGATATAAATTGAACGTTCAGTGCTTTGTATTACCCTACTTGGCATATACTAAACTGTTAATACAACCCATAATCCTCCACCAACGAGAAAGCCCAATAAAGCGCCCCAAACGTATATTCGTTTTGGGCGTTTATGTTTTAAACCTGACAGGTTTACTTACATCTTCTAGATTAACCTGTCAGGTTGGATAAGCATGTGCTTTATCCTGTCTTATTTTCGTTCAACAAGAAAAGTTGATCACATATAGAATAGAATTGATAGGATGAGAGAAATATCTTAAATTGCTTTCTTTTTATCGTTAAGTAAATAATTCATTAAGAATAATCTATAAACCAAAATTGAATCATATGAATCACAATTATTTTAAGAAGCTAAGTCTACTTCTTGTTTGTATTGTATCCTTATCGGCTTTTGTTCAAGCGCAAGGAACGCGCCTTTTGAGACAGCCCACACTATCTGATACACATATTGCTTTTGTTTATGCAGGCGATTTATGGGTGTCGAATATCAATGGAGAACAAACGCTACGTTTAACCAGCACACCTGCTGTCGAGAGTGCTCCACATTTTTCTCCCGATGGAAAAACCATTGCTTTTAGTTCGAATCGAGCGGGTGTGAATGCTGTTTACACGGTTCCTTTTACAGGTGGAGAAGTAACGCGTTTAACCTGGTATCCGGCAAGTGCTGATGTGCGCGGCTGGACACCTGATGGCAAAAAAGTGTTGTATGCCTCAACGCGTGAAACTGCGCCAACTTCTTTCGATCGCTTATGGACTGTATCACGTGATGGTGGCGTGTCGACTATGCTGAATGCACAGTGGGGAACAAAAGCTTCTTTCGCAGCAAATGGCAAGCAGATTGTTATCGATAAAGTTCGTCGTTGGGATAGGGAATGGCGTGCTTACCGTGGTGGACAAAATACTCCACTTATTATTCTGAATCTTGAAGATTCGAGTGAGAAGTTACTTCCTAACGAATCAACTGTCGATGTTCAGCCAGTTTGGCTAGGCGATAAAATCTATTTCCTTTCGGATAGAGATTGGGCAATGAATATTTGGATGTACGACACGAAGACGAGTGCATTAAAGCAAATCACAAAATTCAAGGATGTTGATATTAAATCCCTTTCAGGTCATAAAGAAAAGCTTGCCTTCGAAAGAGATGGTTATTTACATACCTACGATCTTGCTTCAGGAAAATCAACTCAGCTAGAGCTAGATCTTCGTGGAGATTTCCCTTGGGCAAGAACCAAGTGGGAGGATATAAGCTCAAGCGTTAGTTCTGCTTCTTTATCACCAACAGGTAAGAGAGCAATTATGTCGGCTCGTGGCGAAGTATTTACAATTCCTGTAGAGCATGGCGATGCAAGAAACATCACGAATAATTCAGCAGCAGCCGAACGTGCTCCTCTATGGTCACCTAAGGGCGATAAGATTGCATGGTTCTCCGATGTTAATGGAAAAGGTTATCAGTTGATGATTGCTGATCAGGACGGCTTATCAGAGCCTGAAGCGATATCTATAGAAGAATCTAAAATGGCATGGGAGCCAGCTTGGTCACCCGATGGTAAGTTTATTGTTTTCACCGATGATGATGTACGTATCCGATTAATCGATATTGAAGCGAAGACGATTAAGACCATCGATGTAGGTGGTAATAATTTCGAGCGTGGCGATCTTGGCCTAACATGGTCTAAGGATTCTAAACGCATAGCTTATGCAAAATCAGGAGCTAACAATTTTAGACGTATTTGCATCTGGTCTATGGCTGATGATAGGGTTAGACCAGTAACCAACGAAATGGCAGATGCCTTTTCACCTGCTTGGGATGCCGATCAGCATCACCTATACTTTCTAGCAAGTACCGATTTGGCATTGCTTTCAAATTATGTGAACACCTCTGTTATGTCTGCAAAGTCTGCTAACTATGGTGCTTATGTGATTAACCTTCTTAAAAAAGATCCTTCACCATTCGAGCCAAGAAGCGACGAAGAAAAAGTGGCTAAAGAAGTGGATAAGAAAGATGCAAAGAAAGAAGATAAGGATAAGAAGAAAGACGATAAGTCGAAGAAATCTAAGGAAAAGCTTGATAGCCTGATGAAGATTGATTTTGACGGAATTGATCGTCGAATAATTCCTTTACCAATGGATAAGGCTAAATTCAATTATATTCTAACTGCTACTAAAGGTATTGTGTTTATTGCTGAAGCAAGTCCTAAAGGGAGAACGTCTACTCTTCATAAATTCGACCTAAAAGAGAGAGAAGCCAAAGAGTTTGTTTCTGGCGTAAGTGGGGTTTCCATTTCGTCTGACGGAAATAAAATATTGGCTAAGATGGGATCAACATGGAAAGTGATTGGTACCAAAGGTGCTGATGGAAAGAGTGCGAAGCCTTTAAAAATTAAGTTGAAGACTCAATTGGATCGTATGGCTGAATGGAACCAGATGTTTGAAGAAGCATGGCGTTACCAACGCGACTATTTCTACGATCCCAATATGCACGGACGTGATTGGAATGAAGTTTACGATCGCTATTCTCCATTAGTTTCTCACATCAAGCACCGTAGCGATTTAAACTATGTACTCGATCAGGTAAATGGTGAACTTTCTGTTGGTCACTCTTTCGTATCAGGTGGAGATTTCCCTAAAACGGATCGTTCTTCGGTAGGTGTACTGGGTGCTGATTTAAAAGCTGATGGTAAACATTGGAAAATTGATCGTATTTATACTTCAGAGAGTTGGAATCCTAACTTGTCTAGTCCTCTAGATCGTCCAGGAATGAAAGTTGAAGAGGGGAATTACATTGTAGGTATCAACGGTAAGGAGCTTAGCAATAAGCAAGATCTTTATATGGCCTTAGATGGAACTGCAGGACAACAAACCGTTCTTCATATCAACACTAAATCTGATTTTAAAGGTGCATGGCAAATTACTGTGAAGCCTATTCGTAGAGAGAATTCACTTCGCCAAAGAGCGTGGGTAGAAGATAACCGTCGTTTGGTTGACAAGCTTTCTGGCGGACGATTAGCCTACATTTGGGTTCCGAATACTTCAGGTAGCGGTTTTGTATCCTTTAATCGCTACTATTTTGCTCAGCAGAATAAAGAAGGTGCTATTGTCGATGAGCGATTTAATGGTGGAGGCTTATTAGACGACTATATGGTCGATTTGATGAAGCGTGAAACCAGAGCTTGTTTAACCAATGAGGTTCCTAATGGCGATCCTATTCGTTTACCGGGAGGCATTGTTGGACCAAAGGTTCTAATCATCAACGAGCTTGCCGGATCAGGTGGAGATTTCTTCCCATGGGTATTCAAGCACCAGAAGATTGGTCCTGTAGTAGGAGCAAGAACTTGGGGTGGACTAGTTAAGTCATCGGTTCACTACCGCTTAGTTGATGGAGGTAGAGTAACTGCTCCAGATAATGCTGTTTTTGATCCAGATACAAATGAATGGGTTGGAGAAAACAAAGGTATTAAACCAACTATTGCTGTTCGTCAGGATGCAAAATCTCTGAATAAAGGGATTGATCCACAACTGCAGCGTGCTGTTAAGAAGGCAATTTCTCTATTACCTAAAACAAAGAGAAAGATTACACCACCGCCTTTCTCAACACCTGCACTTAAGAAGTAATAAGCGTAGAGAATGCAAATAGATATATAGCCGAATTTGAAGCACTTGTTTCAGATTCGGCTTATTATTTCTAATGGTTTAGAGTAATATTTGTTAACACTTTATCAGATAAAGACTGAGATAATAGATTTATGAAATGAAAGCTCCACAATTTGTGAGGCTTTTTTTGTTTACTTATTCTACTAAGTTAATTTTTGATAGGCTATTGGCTAATTATTTTCTTATGGGATATTCATTTTCTAGTTTCATGAATTATCTGTTCATGCTGTCATTATAAATAGGGTATTCTTCTTTGTATTTAGTCTAAATAAATTGTTATTGTGCTCATTTAATGGTATTTTATATCACTGCCTATTCTCAGTTCTGAGAAGCCTATATCCAATAGTTTCAAATTTAAATCCATCTAATATGCGCTTTATAACTTATAATGCTAAAAATTTTAGGAAAATTGAATACATGAAATATTTGCCAGAGGAGGTGAAGAAGGAGATTGAAATTGTAGCCAAAATCATACCTTTTAAGACCAATAACTATGTGGTAGATTATTTGATAGACTGGGATAATTATGAGACTGACCCCATCTATATTCTCAATTTCCCTAATAGGCATATGCTAAGGAAAGAGCAATATGAGAAAGTAAAGAGAGGCGTTGAACAGAACCTTCCTAAAAAAGAGCTCTCTAAGATTATCAATGGCATTAGAATGGAATTGAATCCTCATCCTGCACAGCAAATGACGAATGTGCCTGAGCTGAATGGGGAGAGATTGAATGGAATCCAACATAAATACAGAGACATTGTCTTGTTTTTCCCTACACAGGGACAATCCTGTCACGCACACTGTACTTTCTGTTTTCGTTGGCCACAGTTTACCAAAGAGCTGGATATGCAGTTCTCGATGCGCGAGATTGAAAAGGTGATAGAATATATCCGCCAAAACGAACATGTACACGAGTTGTTGTTCACGGGGGGCGATCCCATGATTATGAGCCCAGCAACTTTGGGTCAATATATAGATGCAATTCTAGATGCAAAACTGGAAAATTTAGAAGTGATTCGTTTTGGTACAAAAGCTTTAAGTTATTGGCCTTTTACTTTCTTACCTGACTTTAACGATGAGGCAGAGGAAATGTTGAATATTTTTAAGCGAATTACAGATAGTGGAATGCATTTGTCATTTATGGCTCATTTTAATCATCATGTGGAGTTAGATAATGAGGTGGTTCAGGAGGCTATGGTAAATATTCGAGCTACAGGAGCACAAATTAGAACTCAAGCTCCAATCCTGAAACATATTAATGACAGTAGTGAGGTATGGGCTGAAATGTTGAAAAAACAAGTTAATCAGGGCTTGGTGCCCTATTACATGTTTATCGAAAGAGAAACAGGTCCCTATGAATATTTTCAGATTCCTTTGAGTAGAGCTTATCAGATTTACACCGAAGCTATTCGTCAGACTGGTAGTTTGGGTAAAACGATAACAGGACCTGTTATGTCAGCAGCAAAAGGGAAGGTGCAAGTTATGGGAATAATAGAGAATCCTTTGGATGGGATGAAGTCTTTTGTCTTGCAATACGTTCGCCATCGCGATTACAGAGAAACCTATAAGCCTTTTTACGTGAGTTACGATGAGACTGCTACTTGGGTAGATCAGTTGAAAGTAGAGGCATAGCTTAAATTGTGAAGATTTAAGGTTTAAACGGATAAATTGAAACAAAAAAAGAATGGAGGATACGCTCTATATCATTTATGGAAGCAGAACGGGTAATTCACGGTCAATAGCCGAGACGACGCAGCGGTATGCTAAACATGTGGGTTTGAAACCTTGCTTATTGGAGATGAAGGAGATGGATTTTAATATTATCCATAAGCTAAAATATGTGTTGTTGATTGTAAGTACGCATGGAGAAGGTGATCCTCCTGCTGTTGCTATGGAATTCTACAACTACATGCATCAAAGAGAAAGAAAGAATTTAGACGGAGTGAGGTTTTCCACTCTGGCACTGGGGGATAGTAGTTATAAGGATTATTGCAAGACTGGAAAAGATTTTGAAGCTCGTATGCTTCAGTTGGGAGCCTCAAAACTATGTCCTTTGAGGGAATGTGATGTTGATTTTGAGGAGACCGCTCGAAAATGGATTGAAGATATGGTTGGAATATTCTACTTGGAAATAACAGGAAGAGAAGTCAATAAAGAAGTAGATTTCTCATTCGATTTTTATGCTGATGCACTTTCTCTTAATGGTGATTTTCAGGTTGAGGTAAAAGAGAAACGAAATTTGTGCTCTGATGAATCAACAAAAAGAACCCTACATCTTGTTCTTTCTTCAGGAGATGTTAAGAAAGAGTATCTACCAGGAGATTCAATAGCTGTAAAATGCACCAATTCTCGCCTTTATGTCGATCGTTTGTTAAAAGAACTAAAGTTCGATGGAACGCATCCAATTCGTAATAAGGATCGTCTAGAATTATTGAAACAGGTATTAATCAGTAAGTATGAATTAAGCTTGATTACACCAGTTGTCCTTAAGAAATATGCCGACTTGGTACATGTAGAATCTCTGAATGCGATTGTCGGGAATAAGACAAAAACAGATAAATACTGTGCTCAGCATGATGTTTTAGATATGGTCAGCGATTTTCCAGCTGATATTCGTCCAGAGGATCTGCTTTCTGTCTTGCGAAAGCTGAAACCCAGACTATACTCAGTAGCTTCAAGTTCTAAAGCTTATCCCAAGGAGCTACATCTAACGATGGGAGTGATGGAATTCAATCTAAAAGACCGATCACGGATTGGTATCACCTCATCCTACTTATCGGATCGGACTGAAGTGGGAGAAAGACTCTCTATCCACCTTGAAAATAACGATAGTTTTCGTTTGCCTAAAGATGGAAACACCCCGATTATTCTGATTGGAAGTGGAACAGGAATCGCAGCCTACCGTTCATTCCTGCAGGAAAGAGAGGCTTCTAATGCAAAAGGGGACAATTGGCTTCTATTTGGTGAGAGAAATTCAAAAACCGATTTTCTTTATCGAGATGAATTAATGGCTTATAAAAAAAGAGGCCTGCTTACTCGTTTGGATACCGCTTTCTCACGCGATCAGGAAGAAAAGATCTATGTGCAGGATAGAATAAGAGAACAAGCCGCTGAGATTTACGATTGGCTTATCAGTAGAGGAGCAAATATCTACATTTGTGGGAACAAAAGAACCATGGCTGTTGGTGTTCGGGCAGCCTTAAAGGAGTTGTTATTTACAGAAGGAAAAATGAATGAGGCAGAGGTTAATGATTTTATAAAGAAATTAAAATTGGAACAGCGCTGGCAAGAAGATGTTTATTAAATTTTTGATACAGAAGTATTCTATTAATGAGATCTAATATTTCATTTTTTTAATCCCTTAATCACAACATTTCCTGTACCACGAGGATTGCAAGGGTATTGAAAAGCATTTGCCGCTTTCTTTGGATTATTTATTGTTTTATAGAATTCATCCATATATTTAAGGGTTTGCTTAATATAGCTTTCCTCAATATATATATTGTTTTCGTAGAGGGCGTAGATTTCAGGTTTTAGACGATTGAAGAGATCAAATGTCGCCTGAAATACTTGCATGTCCTCGATACAATAGCCTCTATACCTTCTTTCTCTTACCGATGATAGTTTTAGTTCTTCAGCTGGTTTGGCATAAGGGGCATAAACCAAACCAGCAAGATCAAAATCGTAAGGAACGGCTACAAGACCTGGCTTGTTATCAGCACTAATTAGTTTCATGTTTTGAAGAAACTGTATAGACCAATCTGTGTTAGCAATTAGATATTGAAAAACAGTCATTTTTAAGTACTCGGCTCTTAGAATTTTTTTAGGTGTTACATGTTGTTTTTTGTACATACTCGCTACAACACGATTTGCCATATTGCTCTGATGTTCAAGAAGAATAGCATATTGTAAGTCGCTTACTTTATTCTTTATGGTATCTCTAAAACAAAGCTTAATTAATCTAGCGCGGAAACTGTTCTCAGTGACTAAATTAAAAATGCGATAGAGGAGATATTCTCGAACCACGTATTTGTCGTTCACACACGGACTTACCAATTTAATCTTCTTCTGTCCAAAAAAAAGTTTATCATTTTGACATTGAAGGGAATCTAATTGAAGGAGTAGAGGTGGTATTCTGCAATTTTCACGTAACCTGCGGAAGCGCCCTCTTGTTTTGGCTCGAATTCTTAAGCTATCCTGTTCGCCACTGGGGAGTTTGTAAGTCAAAATAATAGGATGGTACCTAGCATCATCATAACGATCTCTAAGGAGTTCACGCGTATTTCCACTTAAGCATACCTTAAACAATTCATCTGATTCAAAAAGACCATTCGCGAAGCATGTAGCCTTTAAAGAATCAAATGGCATTTGCACAAGGCTATCCTGAGCACAAAGCGGCAAGTGCAAGCTAAGGATCAAGAATATGCCGAGTGTGAGTTTCATCTTATAGAATTGTGTTTACTTTCTTAGCCAATATTCATCAATTAATCCAAGCGTGTCTGGATTTTTAACACGTACCTTAATATGTTTCCCATCCACATCGATAAGCACAATAGCGTTCTGAGTAGAGAAATTACGTAGATTTTTCATCCAAGGTGTTTTTTCTTGTGCGTAATAAGGTGCACCAGCAGCTCCATTATTAATCTGATAGAAAGTTCGGTTTAGTTTAAGCTTTTTATGTCTGTAATTGGCTGGGTATCGATCCATTTCTTCGTTTATAGTCAGCATATTATAATTGTGCTCATCTCCAGTAAGGGCAGCTACAGTTTTGGTGCTCTTGTTCACAATAATATCTAAAAGTTCATCTCTGCGCTGAATAATACCTTCAATATAGTCTTGCTCGTTTACCATTGCTCTGTATCGATTATCTCCTTTGTACCACATGTCATCTTTTACATGACCGCCATTTGGGAAAAATGGTGTGTGTAGACTAATAAAGACATAATCAATATCCTCATTCTTCTCAAGTTGCTTAAGTGTCTTTGCTAACCACTTTTTCTGATTATCCATGATAAAGGCATGCAAATTACCACTGGTGTAGTGTAAACCTTGTGGCGCATAAAAATAATCTGAATTGAGTACGACCATAGCTACATTAGCATAGCTATACCAATAAACCGATTCCTTATAGGATGGGAAGTCCATAAAAGAAGGATTGGGGTCGTAAATAGAACCATCTTCACTTTTTGGGCCATTCTCTGGTAATACAAAGTTATCTTGAAAAAGAGATTCACCAGAATCATCAGCAAATGGAAAATGATCGATCATATAACTATAATTGTCCTCAGAATCTTTAAAGAGGTAGGAATAGGCTTCGTGATTACCAAAGCCAGGGTAGAATGGTATATAATGCCAATAGGGTTCAACTACGTGCTTCCAGTTGGCGTATTGTAAGTTCATTCGTTCACGACTCACCTCATAACCATCAATTAAATCGCCTGTGAATTGCACGAATTTAACGTCTTCAGCCTTTGCTAATGAGGCAATACGCTTCATGATATAGGCATTGGTGCCAAAAATGTTTCTCTCACCACCACCTTGCCCAGCTCTTGAATCGCTACCATAAGCGAAAGTGAATTTTTGATGAGTACCCGGAGTCGGAGCTGTTTCAAAACTATAACTAAAGCTAAATTCATCAACTTTCAAAGTATAATCATACTTTGTTCCTGATTCGAGTCTATTAATCGATATTTCGTGTTTTAAACCTGCATTTCGATCTTTGTAGGTTTTACCATTGATCTCAATATTGGCTTCTATTTCTTGTGAAGTCGTGAATGAAATGACTACTCCTTTTTCAGTAAGCTTATTAATGAAAGGTCCTTCTATAACAGTTGGAGCAGAGGAGAATAATTTATTTTTATGAATAAAAGCAGCTTTCCCATCATATAGGATAGTTCCATCCTTATCGGCAATTCGATACCCCAAAACACCTTGACCCGATTTCTCCCAACCGATCATATCGTATCTGCCCGATAGTTTAGCTGCAATAGGAATATTTGTTTTACCATTAATGATAGAAGCACTTTCTCTGAAATAAACGGGTTGTGGAAAACTACCATCCTTATAATTGATAAAACCATAGAATAGAGTCCCATTGAGTTCGGGAAATTTAAAATCAAGATCTAAACCTTTTTCCGTACCTGTAATATTTGAATAAAGATCGTTAAAACGAAAGCTATCGCCAGCAGGAACTGCATAAATACGTTTATTTTCTAATTGTAGATAGAGCCCATTTTCATCTGAGCCCAAATTGGAATATACTGCTGGTATTTCTTGTGCTTTAGTTGGTATAACTAGGAGAGAGAGGCATAGCCAGGTAAATAGTTTTCTCATTACATCTTTATTTTTGTGGTTTCAATGTTTCAAATGCTATTAAAGATACAATAAGAGAAGGAGGGTGATATTATTTTTAGATGATTTTTTTCTTATTAAGCTCTTAATAAGTGAGTTTTATCTAGAAATAAGAACACAGTTTAGCTAATTACCAATAAGACCCATAAGGCAATTAACTGAACTGTGAACTAAAAGCACTTATCCTATTTTAAAATGATGTGAATCGATATGCTTTAGCTTTTCCATTTATAATAACACCTAAAACTCTTTCTTTGGCATGCAACCTATTATCATCAAAATTGACGGAAAACATGATAGACGAATTGACCGGATAGTTTCCATATGGATTTTGAGTATAATTACGACTATAGCCTGTATCGGTAGTCATTTGTTGAAAATCACTACTAATATTTCGAGCGGTTGCATAGGTGGTTTCTATGGCAAATATATTTTTTGAATTGGTACCCTCTAAGCTGCCATTTACAGATTTAAGTAGCATTTGTGACCAATTTGAGCCACTAGTTCTATCGTAAGGCACCACGTTGCTATTGTAAAGAAATCCTGATACACCGAATGTTGAGTTACTTCCATTAATGTTTCTATCCCAAACGGTAGATGTACCTGTTAAAGGACAAAATACTAAAGCAAACTTGGAGTCATCTATTTCGTCATTAACTATTTCATGCCAATTTAGAATGTTATGAGGGTAAACATGCGAAGTACCATTAATCATGACGAGTACGACAAATTCAGCATCGTCAATAAAATTATCAGGATCACCTGCTTTAGTTGTTTTAACTCTAACGAAGTTCGGATTGTCTATAGATGGAATAGCTTCTTTTGGTGCTCCTATATAAACTTCGTCTCGAGGAATTGACCAGCCATCTGATCCGCTAACTGTTGCGCCTAGGTTAGGTGGATTAGCGGTATGGTCATAAATTTCTAATCCAGGGTAAAAAGCTCCCCATGAAAACCAATAGCCCATAAAAGAAGAAGGCGATTCGAGTTGCTTACCTTGATTTGGTCCGTCAGTTGCTTGTCCAAAAATATTCCAATAACTTCCTGCATCATCTTGCATAATGATTGGAAGTGAATCTTGTACTACTGTGAAATTCAAGCTTTCGCCTTCAAGAGCACGATCGAATGCTACTAATAAATTTTGAACCGAACTGCCAACTATTGCCAAAGAACTGCCCTGGAACTCATCGTAAACGATTTTAAGCTTTGTAGAGCCAGAAGGAGGAGGATTGGGTGTAGGTGATGGATTTGAATTCATGTCATCATCTGAATCGGAGCTACTACAAGCCATTCCAATTAGGAGAAAAACTAGAGTCCATATTTTAAAGTGCTTTTTCATGATACAAAAATTTTAATGAATGCCTATTTGTTATCTTTTAACTTAAAGGCTTTATCTCTTTTAAAATTGATAGGATACGTAATGCCAATTTGCCATTTTTGGCTAGTTACGAGTTGCGTACCCGTTACCTTTGTGCGGATTGGAACTTCAATTGAACTATGAATTATTAATCCTTTGGCAGATTTGAGTTCGAGACTTGGAACTAGATACATCCATTCTCCACCCGTGTTGGGAAAATTAAAACCATCGTTTTCGTCAGCTTCACTTTTTCTGTAACGATAATGTAGACTTGGACTCAAACTCCATTTTTTAAGAGGAATAGTATGTGCTAGTCCAATGTTAAGGGCAAGTTCGTTTCCAAATCGATATTTCTCTTGTCCAGAATTTCGATTTTGAGCAAAACTATATCTATAGGTAGCTAAAACAAAGGCGCTGCTCGTTTGTGTGATAATTCCAAAGCGAGAATAGGATATTGCGGCAATGCCATCAAGAGAACCTGTACCTGGTTGCATGTCGGGTGCGAGAGGAATATTAAATTCATTATCCTTTTCCGAGATACTACCTGTTCGAAGTTTAGGACCGGCTGCGATAAGTAATTGCTGTTTATGATTGTTTATTAAACTGCGTTGAGCTAAAATCACTAGATCGCCAATTCCTTCAGAACTTTGAGTTGAACGACCAAAGTCGGAACGTACTATTTGTTCTTGCCATAGGTAAGGTAGAATAACTGAAAAGGACCAATTGTCATTTATGGCATAGCTAGTCCTTAAAAAAAGAGTTTTAATATCTCTCGTTCGGCGGCTATCATGAAGGTTACGACTTGCAGCATATAAATCCCTTAGACTATTGTAATCGTAGCTTAAATCAATTGACAATTGCCCTGAAGAGTAGCTTTGAACTCCTAGATTACTTGAGATAGGAGCACCTCCAGTGCAACAGGCTTGAGCAAAGAGTTTTGTTTGTCCTATTAGAAGTAATATAAGAATCAGAAAAATGCATAAGTACCTCATTTCTGTCAGCTTAGATGTTTAAAAAGGTTTCCAACTATTAAGCCTAAGTTGAAACATTGATGAGTTTCAAATGAATAGTCGTAGAAATCTTAATTCCTGACAGCAGAACAGAAATATTTTTTAGATAAAACTTGATAAGAGTTAGAAATGAACTATTCTAACCCGAAGTATTTGGAGAATATTTGATAAAAATGGAATAATTGGAAAGTAATTTCTAAGCGTTTTTTAAATTTAGAATGATGCGTTCTTCTAGTTTTTTAAAATCAACTGAGATAGCTTCTGTTTTATGCAAATCGCGTATGCCTTTTTCAATAGTCGCAGACTGTTTACTGTAGCGATTACATGTATTACACATAGTTTTGTGTAGCTTAAGTTGAAGTTTTTCTTTAGATGATAATTTTATATGAAAATCCTTCTCAATCAGCTCACTTGCTTTGAGGCACGACAAAAAAAGTAGGTGCATTATCTTTTTCATCAATTTAATTTTTTAACCAGTTGGTTTCAATACAATCTCTTAGTTTTAATTTGGCTCTATGAACAATCTGCCAAAAATTAGTCGTTGATATTCCTACTTCCTGACAAATTTCTTCACCGTTTTTTTCAGAAAGATATTTGAGCTTTACACAAGCGTTCCATTTCTCAGGTAAGAAGTCTAAACATTTTTTAAGAATTTCCTGAAATTCTTTATCATCTAAAAGATGCTTTTCATTTTCTTTCCAGCTCTGTGGTTTTTTAGACGTTCTCCAATCCATGTGTTCATTAAAATAGGCAGATAAGTCTTTGTCATCAAGCCTTTGGTCTTGATTTACTTTTTTCCGATAGAAGTCGATGATCTTATGGTTTAAAATTGAAAACAGCCAAGTTTTTGGCGAACTCTGTTCTTTAAAGCTGCTTAGTTTCTCAGTAGCAGCAAGAAAAGTCTCTTGCACAAGGTCTTCAGCAATTTCAGCTCGAGAGGTTTTATGAAATGCCCAGTTGTATAGTTCCTTAGTATGCTTATAAACAAGTGATTCTAAAAAATCCTTTTCCATAGTAGAGTTTAAATACATCTTATTCAAATGCTCTTCAAGATAATAATAAAATACTAGATTCTCTTTTGTTTTTGTGTTATGATATATCAGGACGAGACAAAAACTTATAAAAAGAAAGGAGTCCATTTGGACTCCTTTTTCTCTATTAAGTATAAAAGTACTTATTCTGTTAGACTAATTACTTCGTTAAACAGTTTCGCATTTTCTTCTATTTTTTCCTCATTCCCATACACGAAAATGGCATTATGAGACAAGATGTCGACAATCATTTTCTTCATTCCCTTAATGTCTTCAGAAGTTGTAGATAGCACGGCTTCTCGTTCAGCTTTTAATGCTTCAGGAGTAGTTTTCTCAAAGTAATATCTAATAGCACGCTTTCCTTTTTGTGATGCAGTCATAGGGCCATCCATTCTAGAGATGGTTCCAATGATATAACGTGTCATTTCTTTAGCATCAGCATCAAATTTATCTAAATAGCTAGGAGTGTTGTTATAGTTCTCAAAGGTTTCAGATAGATTAGGGTCACGGTAGGAAGCAAAATAAACATTACCACTTTCCGATATCCCAGCAAAACCACCATATGCACCACCTATAACACGTACTTGCTTTTGAAGCCAATCTGTTGAAAGAACTTGATTAAGAACTCTCATTTTCCCATCATATTTATAACCTAGTTTTTTAAAGTCGTAACCTTTAACAACATATTGAACTTTCGATGCAGTTTTTAAACCTTCATTTTTCTTTTTGAAATCAAACTTCCAGTCGTTTAGGGTCACAGGCCCTTCTTTTAGAGTTTCTGCAAAGACTTTAATTCCTTTTTCGTAAGCTATGAAATCGTTCTCATTGCAAGTAACAGAGCCAATCATATTTTCTTTAGTAAAAAGTAATGCAGCTGTTTTTTCAAGTTTTGTAATAAGTTCTTCGCTTTTAGCATCAAAGTTTTCTGACAAATTGGTGACAAAACGATAGTAATCCAATCCGCTAGTTTCTTCGCTGTATGCGCCGAATTTTGAATAATACGATCTAAGGCGAGTCCTTGCGTAATTTAAACCGTTGTTTTTAATATCAGAATCAACTCTCGATTGATGACGAGTAAGAAGTTCTTTCAAGCGATCCTTATCGTTTAACTTCGAATGGTTAATAACTTCGCCAGCTAATTCAAACATACTACTAGCCTTATCAGTTGTAGCTTTGGTGTAAACTGCGAACTTTGGAATCATCTTATCATCAGAATGCTCCTCAAGGAAGGTCTTTGTGTAAGTACCGAAACCTCCTGTTTGGATATTCAACGCGTTATCCAGTTCTCCATAAGTATAGTTCTCAGTATTCAATTTCCCTAAGAAAGACGATAGTAATTCTGCATATGGAATAAGATCTTGAGGTAGGGCACGGATATCGAAAAACAAATTACTATAAAGGATGTTGTTCGTAAACGTATTGTGATGTAATACGTCAATTTCTGAGATGTTTTTCTTATCTATTCCAAACCACTCAATATCGCTATTGATATCTGCTAGTTCGAGCATAGGAACACTAGCCATTGCTTCTGGCGTATCTTCTCTTTTCTGATAAGCAATTAACTCCTTGGTTGAAGCAACTAGCTTTTCCTTATCATCATCACTTAAACTCGCTTTAAATGCTTTTAATTCAGCTTTTGTTTCTTTTGCTAGCTTCGCTTGTAATCCTGGTTCAGGTTTTAAAACCATTAAGACTGCATGTGGATTGTTAGCTAAATACTTTGTAAGAGTTGTTTCAAGAAGATTTGTTGTTAAAGCTTTTTTAACTTCTTCCAATGGTTTATTATATTCCAGACCTATGAATGGATCATTCGCAAACATCCAGCTTTGATACGATTGGAATAAATACATCATACCTTTTTGTGGTGTATTGCCTTCTTTCATATTGAATTCCAAACGGTTTAGGATTCCTTCAATCATTTTTTTATCAAAACCCTTTTCAGCAACCTCTTTCATAGTGGTATAAACAATTTCTTTAAATCGATCCTTATCCTCTGGGTTAGCATTTTCTATTGTAATTTCGAAAACACCTTGTTTTGATGAGTTATAATAGGCACTTATGTCTCTACCAATACCAGCTTCTTGTATTGCTAAGCGTAGTGGAGCAGACTCGTGATTGACTAGAGCATCAGATAAGACATCAAAAGTTAATCCTAAAGCTACATCAGCACCTTTACCAGCTACAATACTTAAATCTAAGAAAGTCTTGTCTTTCGTAGAAGCACCTTCTGCCACAGCATAGCTTTTCTCTAATTCCTTCATTTTATCAAAAGGCTTTTGAAGAGGTATTTCTATTTTTTCTGTTGATAAATCATACTTAGATAAATATTCTTTATCGATAAACTGAAGTTCTTCATCTAAATCAGCAGAACCATAAAGCAATATGTAGCTATTACCAGGATGGTAGTACTTTTTGTGGAAATTCACAAAAGCTTCCTGAGTAAGTTGTGGAATAGCTTTTGGATAACCTCCTGAAGAAACACCGTAGGTATTATCAGGGAATAGTACTTTATTTATTTGGTAACCTAATTCTCTGCCTGGGTTAGAGAAAGAACCTTTCATTTCATTATAAACCACACCTTTATAAACGACTTCATCGTCTTTGCTTGCTAACTCATGATGCCAGCCTTCTTGTTGAAGAATTTTAGGATCAGTATAAAGATTTGGATTAAATACTGCATCAAGATAAACATGCATCAAGTTGAAGTAATCCTTATCGTTCATACTTGCAACAGGGTAGGTGGTAAAATCAGAACCCGTCATTGCATTTAAAAAAGTATTTAAAGAACCTTTTATTAATATATCGAAAGGACTCTTAACAGGGAAGTTTTTTGAACCATTCAATACAGAATGTTCCATAATGTGAGGTGTACCACAATCGTTTTGAGGTGTTGTTTTAAACGCGATGTTAAACATCTTGTTTTGATCGGGTGTCGCAATTTTAAGTAATCTAGCACCACTCTTGTCGTGTTGAAATAATAAACAGTTGGCATCTACCTCTTTAACAAATCTTTTCTCAACCAAAGTAAACCCATGGTATTGTTCTCCAGATTGAAATTTCTCTTTGGGTGTGCAAGCAGTTAAAATCGCTAATGCAGCCATAAAAAAGAAATGTACTTTTTTTCTTCTCATGTTAATTGTTTTTGATGATTGTTATTTTGATTAGTCTGTAAACTATAGAATGTGTGATTTTATAATCGGTAATAAATATAATAAAATGCAATGAAGCTTTTGGTTTAAATTATGATGATTAATAGGTTGTTTGTTGTTTGGAATTATCAACTGGCTGTATCCTCCTTTGTTTCTAGGCTTTGTGGTGAGTTGTTAAAAAACCTTAAGGCGAGTTTGTTGTTGTTTTTTATAATGAGTGTGTTGTCTTATTTAGATTGTTTGTTTCAAGTAGCCATAAAAGTACATGTATATTATGTCATTAATAGATATATTCTTTTATCTAAGAATATTGTGATATTGAAGAATACTGAAGTGGTTTTTGTTCGATTAAAATCAAGTGAAATAGGGGATGAGCAGATGTAAGTTGGATTAGTATAAGCTTTAATTGCTTAAATAAACTAGTTGTTCTTAACAAATATGTGACTTTATGAATAGAGTCTATGTTTGGGAACATTCATCTATTTATTGTATATTAATCAGCATATTAACCAACGATTAACCACCAATCTATGTACACTCCTAAGAACAAAATTCGAATTGTGACCACAGCCTCTCTTTTTGATGGTCATGATGCTTCAATAAATATTATGAGACGAATTCTTCAGGCTTCCGGAGCCGAAGTTATTCATTTAGGGCACAATCGTTCCGTACAAGAGATAGTCGATTGTGCTATTCAAGAAGATGTTCAAGCAATTGCCATAACTTCTTATCAAGGAGGACATAATGAGTTTTTTAAATACATGTATGATCTTCTTGTAGAACGGAAATCTGAGCATATTAGAATCTTTGGAGGTGGCGGTGGCGTCATTTTGCCTACTGAAATTGAAGCATTAGAATCTTACGGTATTTCTAAGATATATTCTCCTGATGATGGTCGAGTTTTAGGTTTACAAGGTATGATTGATCATTTACTTGAGAATTGTGATTTTCCAACTGGAAACGCAGTGAACTTGAAATATGATGAGATAAATAGAAATAATCATTCTGCTTTAGCTAAGATGATATCGGCCGTAGAGAATTACCCTGATACTGTTTCTGATTTAATGAAGGTATTAAGAGATAAGGAAAAGAATTGCAATGCTGTTACGTTGGGAATTACTGGAACAGGTGGGGCAGGGAAGTCTTCTTTGATAGATGAGATAATACGCCGTTTCCTAGATGTTTATCCTGATTTACAGATGGCAGTTATCTCGGTTGATCCTTCTCGACGTCGCACAGGTGGTGCATTATTGGGAGATCGTATTCGTATGAATTCGATACACTCGCCTCGTATTTATATGCGCTCTTTAAGTACACGTCAGGCAAACTTAGCTCTATCTAAGCATATTAAAGATGTTTTGTGCATTACAAAGAATGCGGGCTTCGATTTGATTATACTTGAAACCTCGGGTATTGGGCAATCTGATACTGAAATTATTGATCATTCTGATTGTTCTCTTTATGTAATGACTCCTGAGTTTGGTGCTGCCACTCAGCTTGAGAAGATTGATATGTTAGATTTCGCTGATATTATAGCAATAAACAAGTCGGATAAGCGAGGTGCTTTAGATGCTTTGAGAGATGTGAGAAAACAATATCAACGCAATCACCTGTTATGGGAAAATAAGCTTGAAGATATGCCAGTTTTTGGAACTGTTGCCTCACAATTTAATGACCCTGGTGTGAATGCCCTTTTCAATTCGATAGGTGATAAATTAAATGAAATTCGTGCAGGTGTTTTTGATAGGGATAAAGCAGTAAAGCTTGAGGTGAGTGAAAAGATTCAAGTGATTCCTCCAGCACGTGTTCGTTACCTTTCGGAGATTACAGAATGTGTAAGAAAGTACAATAAAGACAGCGAAGAACAAGCCGATAGTGCAGAGATGCTTTATTCGCTACGAAATACACAAGAAAAACTCAAATCTTTAGTAAAAGCTGATGACGCAACGATTCGCAAACTTGAGGATTTGATTGCAGAAACGGAAGAAATAATTGACAAAGAGAATCTGAAAATCCTCAAGGATTGGCCAGAAAAAAAGAAGCGATTTTCGGATAATTATTATACATATCAAGTAAGAGGCAAAGAGTTTAAAATTGAAACCAAAGGAGAGACCTTATCGCACAATAAAATTTCAAAAATAGCCTTGCCTAAATACAGATCTTGGGGAGATATTTTGAAATGGAATTTGAGAGAGAATGTTCCAGGTGAGTTTCCTTATGCAGCAGGTGTTTTTCCGTTCAAGCGAGAGGATGAGGACCCAACACGAATGTTTGCAGGGGAAGGTGGGCCAGAACGAACGAATAAGCGTTTTCATTACTTGTCTAAAGGTATGCCAGCTGCTCGTCTTTCAACAGCTTTCGATTCTGTAACGTTATATGGTGAAGATCCGCATGCTCGTCCTGATATTTATGGGAAAATTGGGAATGCAGGTGTTTCCATAGCCTGCTTGGATGATGCTAAGAAGTTATATTCTGGTTTTGATCTCATGTCGCCTAAGACGTCAGTATCAATGACCATTAATGGGCCTTCAGCCGCTATGGTAGCTTATTTTATGAACGCTGCTATTGATCAGCAGTGTGAGCTATATATTCGCAAGAATCGACTTGAAGAAGATGTTGAGAAAAAGATTAGTACTTTCTTCAAACAAAGGGAGATTGATAGACCAACTTATCAAGGTCGGTTGCCAGATGAGAATGATGGCCTTGGTTTAATGCTGCTTGGTGTAACTGGCGATGTGGTATTACCTGATGATGTTTATCAGAAAATTAAGGTAGAGACGATTTGTAGAGTGCGGGGTACAGTTCAAGCTGATATTCTTAAGGAAGATCAAGCTCAAAATACGTGTATCTTTTCTACTGATTTCTCTTTGAAATTGATGGGTGATATTCAATCTTATTTCATTGATCATGAGGTGAGAAATTTTTATTCCGTATCTATTTCAGGCTATCATATAGCAGAAGCAGGCGCTAATCCTATCAGTCAATTGGCATTTACCTTATCCAATGGTTTTACTTATGTTGAGTATTATCTTTCACGAGGTATGGATATAAATGATTTTGCTCCAAACCTTTCTTTCTTCTTTTCGAATGGTGTAGATGCAGAATACGCCGTTTTAGGACGTGTTGCTCGTTTGATTTGGGCAAAGGCGATGAAATATAAGTATGGTGCTGACGAACGCTCTCAGAAGCTTAAATACCATATTCAAACTTCGGGTAGATCACTGCATGCACAGGAAATGGATTTTAACGATATTAGAACAACTTTGCAAGCGCTTTACGCCATTTATGACAATTGTAATTCCCTTCATACCAATGCCTACGATGAAGCATTAACAACACCTACAGAGGAATCGGTTCGTCGTGCTATGGCCATTCAGTTGATTATAAATCGTGAATTAGGTCTGGCTATCAACCAAAATCCAATGCAGGGTTCGTTCATTATCGAGGAGTTAACAGATTTAGTTGAAGAGGCCGTTTTGCTTGAATTCGATAGAATTACAGAGCGGGGTGGTGTTCTAGGTGCAATGGAAACCATGTATCAACGAAATAAAATACAGGAAGAGTCACTTTATTACGAGAGACTTAAGAACTCTGGAGGTTTACCAATTATTGGTGTCAACACATTCCTTTCAAGTACTGGGTCGCCAACCATTATTCCAGAAGAGGTGATTCGTGCTACCGAAGAGGAGAAGAAGTATCAAATTAGAACTGTTGAAGACTTACATAAGACCTATTATACTGAATCTTTAAGCATTCTTAAAAACCTAAAAGAGAAAGCATTAGGTAATGACAACTTATTTGAAACTTTAATGGATGCTGCGAAGTGTTGCTCCATAGGACAAATCACACATGCTCTGTTTGAAGTAGGTGGTAAGTACCGCCGAAACATGTAATGTTGAATGTTTTCAAGAATTAAAAAATCCCAACTGGCTGATTTGCTGGTTGGGATTAATTATACAATCTAATTCTTTTTAGAAGACATATCGAACTGAAAGAGCGAAACCATCGCCCCAAAGTCCTGAGTATCCAATCAGGTTTAATGCAGGCTTCCAATCTACACTTAGGTTGATAGGAATTTCTCTAATGTTATATTCTATGCCTAGAATACCATCTATTCCTAAAATAGTGTAGTCTTTATCATCATCACCCCAATGGGCGTCATTCCCATCCCAAAAGCCAATGTGAGCACCAAAGCCATAATACCAATTGAAACCAGGTTCATTGAATGCATTAGCATGAATTTCGTATAGACCTGTAAGGTTTAAACCTTGCCACCTTGTAGATACAATACCTTCCAATGCAACATTGCTCTTTATAAAGTGCTTGATAGTCAATCCATTTGCTGAACCCCCTCTAATTCCAATTCCCGTACCGTAATCTTGTGCCTGAGCCAAAGTTCCAATACAGAACAGACAAACTATTAATAACAGTTTTTTCATAATTTCCAGTTAAATGTATTTTGTAATGTGTAAATACAAAAATAAACAATTTTAGATCTCAATGCATAAACTATTTGATGACTGAAATATTGTTGGGCGTCCCTTCTTTTTCTTGAATAATAATTTACAAGGCTATTAAATTATAAATCCCGATCTGCATGAAGCAAATCGGGATTAAAATATTCTAAATGTGTTACCTAAATTTTAATTCTGCAATAGGTGTGGGTATTGTTTATTCCTGTTCTGGAATGACAGTATTTTCGAATTTTGGATGACTCCTTTTTTTATTTCAATCGCCTTTGAAATTGGATCGTTTTGGTCCCAAACTTTCGATCCTCCAATAATAATGGGTAGAAATGGGAGTATGGCTTCTGAAATTTCCCACGATGCAGATTGCCAATAATAACTAGGGCTATGATCGACTGAATAATAGAATTTGCCTTCTGACTCAAACATCGGGTGCTCAAAACTTGTTGGTTTAGCACACCAAAAACCCATGTCTTCATCACAACTGATATCGATAATAAGGGTGCCGTTCATTAATTTGTCTGAATCCTCTTTTGAGACAAACATGATAGGATGTTCCGTATTCTGAAGAATACCATTAACAATAATATCTACATCTGACAGAACTTCAGAAAAAGGAAGCTTACTACCGTCAGGTTCAATTGAAAGTAGTTGACCAGAGTCGTCATTCTTCATTTGTTTGAATATTATACCTGGTAGTTGATCACTCACATCTGTTGATATTCTATTGGTATAAACAGTTATGTCCTGAATACCTTGGCCTTGCAAAGCATACACAGCACCTCGACTAACCGAGCCAAAACTCAATACGACTGCCTTTCGAGCTTTACCATAGTTGCCAGCAATTCCCATAAGACTTAATGCGTGATTGACTCCGGCATAGCCTGCCATTTCATTGTTTTTATAAAAAACATGCATGTTCTTGTCACCTGAACTGCTCCAAGTAAACATTTCTTCCCAAGCGATGAGGGTTAATTTTCGATCGATTGCAATCTGAGTATTTTCTTTTTGTTGCACACAATGTGGCCAACCCCATACAACAGCACCTTCTCGTACTTGAGATAAATCTTCTGCCAATGGTTTAGGCATAAGAACACAATCAAAATCGTTCAATATTTCTTTTCTTGATGCAACTCTTCCTGATGTGAGTTGTGCAATAGTTTGATCATCTACGCCAAATTTTAAGCCATAGCTTTTTTCAAAAGTCATTTGTTTTCTTAATTCTGGAGGAATACGTTCAATGTGTTCTGGATGAATTGCAACTCGTTCTTCATTTTCTTTCATTGAGCTGCCGACAATGCCGACAGTTAAAAGTTCTGACATATTGGGTTTTTTGATTACAGATATAAAAAATTTAAATCTGCTTCATATGGTATATTAAATACCACACACTTTCATACATTGTGTTGACGTATATGCATTGTGCATAGGATAGAGGCTTGTTGGAGGTTTACTATATAATTTGCTCTATCTGTCTTGTTGAGGTGATGATTAGATGTAGAAGTTTCAAAAGTAATCATTTTATTACATTTTGTTTAATAAATTTCGACCTAAATTAATTATTATTAGGAGATTATAATCAAATATGAAATCCTATTGATCAAAATTTATATCCTTTTTAGAGAATTAGGAAATATTAATATAGTTGCATCAAAAATAAAAATCCCAACCTGCATGAAGCAAATCGGGATTAGAATTTTCTTTTAGAAGTATGTTACTATTTACGAGGCTTATCTTTTTGCATTTCTACGTAATCTGCTGAAGGTCTGAAATCACCTAGTAAATATTTACAGAAGTATTCACCACGTAACCAGAAAGAGTATTCACTCATGTTTCCGAAACCATGACGCTGACCAGGGTACATAAAGAAATCGAATCGCTTATTAGCTTTAATTAAGGCATTAGCCATTCTAATACTGTTACCTGGGTGTACATTGTTATCAATATCTCCAGTAACAATCATTAGCTTTCCCCTTAGGTTCTTAGCTAGGCTAGGATTGGTGTCAATTTTATATTGGAATGTTGTATCTCCTTTTTCACTTACAACTTCTTTCACACCATGGTGAGTTTCACTCCACCAACGGTTGTAAATAGTGTTGTCGTGGTTACCCGCTGCTGATACTGCAACTTTAAAGAAATCAGGATAAACTAACATTGCTGCTGTAGACATGAATCCCCCACCTGAGTGTCCGTAGATACCAACTTTGTTTACATCGATGAAACTGTGTCTGTCAGCTAATTGCTCAATACCAACTTTTTTATCCTCTAAACCGTAGTCTCTTAGGTTGCCATAACCGTAGTTGTGATACCACTTAGAACGAGCTGGATGACCACCTCTATTACCCATCGTAACAACAATAAAACCTAGTTGAGCCATTCGGTCAGCTCTATCCATACGAATGGAGAAACTCTTATATACAGCCTCTGTTTGAGGACCTGGATAAACGTAAGTTAAAATTGGGTACTTCTTATTAGGATCAAAATCGAATGGCTTATACATCACGCCATAGATGTCTGTAACGCCGTCGCCAGCTTTTACTTTAAATGTTTCAGGGAATTTATATCCAGTTTCGAATAAACGTGTCAAATCTGTTTCTTCAAGTTTCATCAACTTAGTTCCTCTTGAATTGTAAAGCTCAGATACAGGAGCAGCATCAACTCTGGACGAATTATTTACAAAGTAATGAGTTTGATCATTCAAGTTTACTTTGTGATCTAAGTCACCTCTATTAAGAAGTTTTAGACCTGTACCATCAAAGTTTACACGATAAAGATGTGAGTAATATGGGTCTTCTCCTTTTTCACGAGCATTACCAGTGAAATATAGCACTCTGTTCTTTTCATCTACACCTTGAATTTTATCGCAATGCCAAGCGCCAGAAGTCAATTGTTTCTTAAGCTTTCCAGCTTTGTCATAAAGATAGAAATGTGCCCAACCATCACGCTCAGACCAATGAATCATTTCATTGCTATTATTTACAAGTGCAAATGGACTTCTTCCGATATACGTATTCAAACGCTCTTCGATAAGCACATTAACTTCGCCTGTCGTAGTATTTGCAGTGCAAAAATCTACACGTTTCATATCACGACTTGTACGCTTGAAGTAAAGTAAATCACTTCCTTTATTTATCCATTTAGAAAATTTCACGTCATCAGCTGCATCAAGTTTCTTTCTTGGAGCTCTTAGTATAGAAATTGTCTGATCTTTAAAAGTATCGGCTTTAATCTTAAGCGTTTCCTTTGATTCCCAATCGAAAACGATAAGCTCTGTTTGTGGTGCTTCTTTTTCACCAGGCATATGGTATTTATAACTTTCAAGAGTAGGACGACCTTTTGCTACTGAATTAATTACCCATAGTTCTTTCACTTCACGTTCGTCTTCACGAGTCAATGCAAATTTCTTAGAGTCAGAAGAGAAAATAACGTGAGCTTCTTTTCTTTTGTCTTTATTTTTTAGCTTATCTCTATTAGTTTCGCCATATGAGTTATCGCCATAGCAATAGTGCTCAACACCATCAGTAGTTAATTGACTCTCAACAATAGTAGAATCTTTTTCATTTTTCTGAGCTTTCTTATAATTCTCAGCATCCATCCACCATAGGTTATGCTGCTTCGCAAAAATTACGTACTCTTGGTTAGGTGCAACTGATGCCCATTTCTTTTGCTCTAATGGCTTTTTGAAGTCATCTACTAGACTAAGTTTCTTTGAAGCTATTGCATACTCAAAATGCCACACCTTAGCCACCATTTTCTTTTTAGCCTTCTTTTCCTTTTCGTCATCTTTCTTTTCTTCCTGGCTGTCGCCATCTTCATCCTTTTCTTCTTCTTCCTCTATAAGCTTACTTTTTACCTGAAATTGAAGAGATTTTTCGTTATTAATGAATTTAAGCTTACTGATATATAGGTGTTGTGCATCGAATGGATCTCCAGTAAGAAGACTCATGTCAGATGACATTTTAACAACATCAAACAATTTACTTTTAGTGTTTTTTACAGGATCCACTAGGTAATAGAATGTTCCTTCTGAAGTACGATATGTGTACCAGAACTTTTCACCGCTTTTTAACCAGTTTGGTCGGACTCCTGTTGAGAAGACCATTTTTTTTAGTCGATTAGGCGAAAATTTAGCTGCCAATTCAAAGTTTGCTTTTGTTACAGGCGCTTCCTGTGCAAATACACCAAATCCTATCATTATCAATAGGAGTGTGAGTAGGTTTCTTTTCATGTTTGTTGGTTTATTGAGTTGTCCAATCTCTCGTAATTAAGAGATTCTCATTTAAGACAACTAAAATAAGCAACAGGTCTACATAAGCATCAATAAAAATTCAATTTTCGATAAAAAATAGAATTGGCGGGATGTAATTGAATTAATTTACGAATTGAATCATAGTTTTGAAGTCCATAAAAGATATTCCTCGCTAAGCGATTATACTTAGCGAGAATCTTTTTGAATTAATTCAGTTGCCACATAATGAGTGTGGACAAGAATATACTCGAATATATTAAGACAACAAGAATAGAAATTCCTTTAGATAATTGATTAGAAAAATTCTGTTTACTTATGACATAAAATGATAAAACTAGGCCTAGTAATGGAATTAGTATAGAAAGAACGTTAATGATTAAAGAAAATGTTGGTAAAGCTGCATAGTTCTTTAAAACATCATGGTTCTGCATAATTATTTTTGCTGATTCAACACCATTAGGATCCTTAAGAGCGAAATCCCAATAGGGAAGTCGTGATGTTGTTTTTAGTATAGCCTTTAGTAAGTGCATGCTTGCTGCAATTGGCAATATCGATAAAACAAATTGGCTTATTGATTGCTTTAAACTTTCTTTTGATATTAACTTCTTAATAAAAGCAAAAGCGAAATAAAAAATAAAAGGACAAATAACGTATAAGGTTAACGCTTTAACTGTTCCTGTATATTGAGATGGTATATTGAAGAGTTCGTTTATGTAATTGGGTAGAATTAAAAGTAAATCCAAGCTCGTTGACCAATTTGAAAGGATCTCATAAACGACAAATCCACTTACTATCATGAAAAAGGTAATTTCAGCCCACGAAAGTTTAAGGTTTTGAATCAGTTTTGCTCCAACCTTTTGTTTTTGAATTAAAATATTGTCGTGAGGACAAGCCTTATAACACTGTCCGCATAATATGCAATCCTTACCATCGGCAATTTTGGCTGGATATAATTCGGAAGTACATGAGCGTCCAATAAATTTGTAATGATTGTTTTTACTAATGCAATCTTTTGTTTTACAGCTTTCACAAGTTTTCTGACTCAAAACGCCTAGCTTTCTTCTTGAAACTAATGAATATAGCCCAAGTAAATAACCAATAGGACAAACGTAGGAGCAGAAAGTTCTTTTTTCGTATAAAAGCCCAATGAGTACGGCTATTGCAAAAAGAGATAGCATATAAAGAGCCATATAATGAGGTATGCGATGTATGGCTAATGTGTTTATCCCAAGAATTAATATAATTGCGTAAAAAAGAGTCACAAACCATCCTGATTTCATGAACTTATTAGGCTTTTGTTTAAGTCCAATTCGACCGAAGAAGGAAGTAATTAATTCGATGGGACAGATGCTGCACCAAAATCGTCCAAAAAGTATTGCTGTTGCAACAATTAATGGCCACCAGTACGACCAAACAATAAGATTTGAGAGATTTGTATTCCTTAGAATCTTCGCAAATTTTGGATCAGTTGTGGAAATACCCCAAGCACCGTAAATAAGTAAAATGAAAATTATAAATGTGAAAAATTGGATACTAGTTAAAAGATATTTGTTTTTAAATATTCTGTTGATCATAGAGTTGAAGTTTAATTAAACGCACGAATTTAGCTTTACTGTAGACAGTAAAATTGATGTTTAATTAAAAAGAGGGAGGAGCCTTTGAAGCGTGTATATGAATAATAAAGAGGATGCTATTCAGAACTTTAGGGAAAATATTATAATCTGAATAACAGATTTTAAAAGTAGTTTCTGATATAGATTGTTTGTACGTAAACAATTGAATATAAAACTGATTGTCAAGATATAAGTCGACAGAATTTAATTGATGAAAAGTGCTGTGGAGCTTTTCAGAATTTTCGTGTTCATGATCAGAATGATCTTTTTCATCTGAAAAATTAAGTGTGATAATACCTTCATTTTCGTGATGACTATGTGGTATAGCTTTTTCAACAACTTGTCCTAAATAAAGAAACAAGAATAGGATAGAGCTATATTTTAATATCTTATTCAAATAGATGTTGTCAATTTCTGAAATCAAAAGTAATCTTTTACTGTATAAAAAACGTTGAAGAGCGTTATAAATAAGTGTTTTATAGACTATTTAAAATTATTAGCAATAGACCTTTAATCATGACAAAAGCCATAGAGATCTATGGCTTTTTAGTAATACTATTATGTAGGATATTTCTTTTATATCGAATGTGTTAGAATATCAATTCCCCATTTAGATAAAGTTGGTATTTAATATCAACTGATTTTTGCAGAGTTATTGATACCGAGCAGTATTTTTCAAAACTCAAAGCCGCTGCACGTATTACTTTTTCTGCAGGAATGTTACCTTTCAGATAGATTTTTAGGTCCATTGCTTTAAAGGGTTTAGCATCTTGTAGAGCTAGTGTCTCGCCTTCGATTTCTACAGAATAAGAATCAATGGTTTGGCGTTGTTTCTTAAGAATATGGATGATGTCAATAGCAGAACATCCACCAACGCCCATTAATAACAATTCCATAGGACTTGTCCCTTGAACGTTTTCAACACTTGTGTTATCCATTAATACAGGAACGCCACTTGCTCCTGTAGCCTCCATCAAAAAATTATCGTCTATTCTTTCAATATTTACTTTCATATCTTATTGTATATTAAACTGTTTTAAGCAGTTGTGCTGTATTTATGATTGTTGCGAATTCATCCTTTAAATTGCAAAGTGAAATTTGATGAACCATTTCAGACGGGTATTTTTCTCCATGTAAACCGATACGATCAAAAGTTGCAGTGGCGTCTTCAATCAGAATTGTTTCAAAGCCGTAGTTGCCAGCCATCCGCGTGGTTGTAGATATGCAATGGTTTGTTGTTAGACCAACAATGACTAGGTGGGTAATGCCTGCATTATCTAATCTTTCTTTCAAATCAGTACCAATAAAACCGCTGTTAACATTCTTAATGATAACAGGTTCATCATCTATAGGTTTAACTTGATCGCATATTTCGAAACCAGCTTGAGATTGATGTAGTAAAGAATTTGGGTCTTGTGAACCATGAATAATATGGTAGATCGGCAGATTTAAACTTCGCCATTCTTTAAGAATTTGTGCCGCTTTTTCTTCTGCATCCTTATTATTTCTATTTCCACCCCAATAGGCTTCATCTTCGAAGCCTTTCTGGAGATCGATTAATAAAAGGGCTGGTTTGTTTTCTCTTAACTTCATGTGGTCGGTTTAAGGGTTGAAACTTCAACTAATTCTTCTCAGGAACAAGTGTATTGATCAGATTATCAAGTACTGGGTTTGTATTCATATTATTCCAAACCATTCGTAGGGTTGTTCGTTGAGGAATATTATTCAATTCGATAAATTTGATATCCATATCGTATCCCAATTTAAGTGATGTAGGAACAATAGCTACACCAAATTCTTTCTCTACTAAGCGAAATATTGAACTCGCATTAACCGTTTGGTGTGATATGATAGGTGAGAAATTACTATGATCGAAAATTTGCATAACCTTCTCATGATATGATTCACTATATGAAGATTCGAAAAGAATGAATGCTTCATCTTTAAATTGTGATAGATCTTCAAAATTACTCTCATTCAAAGGATGACCTTTGGGTAGAACAAGAGAGAAGGTGTCTTCAAAAATAGGATGTAAATTGATTCCACGAGGTACACGTTCCATTCTAACAAATCCGACATCGATTTCCCTATTAAGTAGAGCTTGAATTTGTTTCTCATTGTCCATTTCGTTTAAGCTAAAAAGAACATGAGGGTGTTTGTTTTTATATTTTAAAAGCAGATCTGGAATTACTATCTGCATTGCAGATCCTACATAGCCAAGCTTTAAATTACCATCTAAGCCATCATTTACAAGCTTAGCGTGTTCGAGAATATCATCTAATTGTTTAAATGTATTTTTAAGTTCTTTCTGGAGATATAAGCCTGCTTTAGTTAATTCTACTTTCCTGTTGTGACGTTCGAAAAGACTAAAACCTAAATCTTCTTCCATCTGTTTAATCTGACGACTTAGGCCTGGTTGCGAAATATATAAACGTTCTGCGGCTTTTCTAAAATGTAGATCTTTGGCCAGGGCAAGGAAGTATTTATAATGTCTTAACTCTATTTGATTACTCATAGTTATTAAATCTTGACAAAACTAGTCTTGTTAGGTATCAAAACTAGCGATATCTTTGCTAAAAATAAAATTATTTAAGAGTAGCCTTTAAAAGTTAATCACTTTTTAGGGAAAAGATATATAGTTTGAATCATTAAGTCAAAAAGGTATGACATTTCAAGAACAAATTTTACAAGGAATTCCATCTGAGTTACCTGCAAAAAAGGTTTATCCTAAGGATGCCAATAGAGCTCCAAAAAGAAAAGATATTCTATCAGTTGAGGAGAAGCAATTAGCAATTCGCAATGCGCTTCGTTATTTCCCAAAGCCGTGGCATAAGGAGTTAGCAACTGAATTTGCTCAGGAATTATTAGATTTTGGTCGTATTTATATGTACCGTTTTAAGCCTGAATATAAAATTTACGCTCGTCCAATTCAAGAGTATCCGGCTAAATCTCAACAAGCGGCAGGTATCATGATGATGATGCAGAATAACCTTGATCCAGCTGTAGCTCAACACCCTGAAGAGTTGATTACTTACGGTGGTAACGGTGCTGTATTCCAAAACTGGGCGCAATACTTGATTACTATGGCGTATTTAGCGACAATGACTAATGAGCAAACATTGCATATGTACTCAGGTCACCCAATGGGTCTTTTCCCATCTTCTACAGGTGCTCCAAGAGTAATTGTTACTAATGGTTTAGTTGTACCTAACTACTCGTCGCCTGATCATTGGGAGAAATTTAATGCATTAGGTGTTTCTCAGTATGGTCAAATGACTGCAGGTTCTTTCATGTACATTGGCCCACAAGGTATCGTTCATGGAACAACTATTACTGTGATGAATGCATTCCGTAAAATCTTGAAAAAAGGAGAGACACCTGCTGGAAAGATTTTCTTAACTGCTGGTTTAGGTGGTATGAGTGGTGCTCAGCCAAAAGCTGGTAATATTGCAGGATGTATAACTATTGCAGCAGAGGTGAATGCTAAGGCCGCTACTAAGCGTCATGAGCAAGGTTGGGTTGACGTATTGGTTGATAATATGAATGATCTAATTGCTCGTGTAAAAAAAGCCCAAGAAACTAAAGAAGTTGTTTCGATTGCCTTTATTGGTAATATCGTTGATGTTTGGGAGCGTTTCGATCAAGAGAATATCTTTATCCACATTGGTTCTGACCAGACTTCGCTACATATTCCATGGACAGGCGGTTACTATCCAGCTGATACATCTTACGAAGAGTCGAATCGTTTGATCCGTGAAGAGCCAGAAGAATTCAAAGAGAAAGTACAAGCAACATTGCGTCGTCATGGAGCTTCGGTGAATAATCACACAGCTAAAGGAACTTACTTCTTCGATTACGGAAATGCATTCCTATTGGAAGCTTCTCGTGCTGGTGCTGATATTATGGCCGAGAATGGTATCGATTTCAGATACAAATCATACGTTCAAGATATTTTAGGACCTATGTGTTTCGATTATGGTTTCGGACCATTCCGTTGGGTATGTGCATCGGGTAAACCAGAAGATTTGGATATGACTGATGAGATTGCAATGCAAGTTCTTACGGAGATTAAAGAGAATTCTCCAGAAGAGATTCAATTGCAAATGCAAGATAACATCACTTGGATTAAAGAAGCAAAACAAAATAAGATGGTAGTTGGTTCTCAGGCTCGTATTTTATATGCTGATGCTGAAGGACGTTCTAAGATTGCCGAAGCTTTCAATAACGCGATTGCTGCGGGTAAGATTGGACCCGTTGTACTTGGTCGTGACCATCACGATGTGAGTGGAACAGATTCACCTTATAGAGAAACATCAAATATTTACGATGGATCTAAGTTTACTGCTGATATGTCTATTCACAATGTAATTGGTGATAGTTTTAGAGGTGCGACTTGGGTTTCTATCCACAATGGTGGTGGTGTAGGATGGGGTGAAGTAATGAACGGCGGTTTCGGTATGTTCTTAGACGGAACTCCAGAAGCTGATACTCGTTTAAAAAGTATGCTGTTCTACGATGTAAACAATGGTATTGCACGTCGCTCATGGGCTAGAAATGGTGAAGCCATGTTTGCAATCAAACGTGAAATGGAACGTCGACCAGACTTAAAGGTTACGTTACCTAACCTTGTTGAAGATAATTTGTTGACTGATCTTTTTTAAAGGTTAGTTTTTGTGTAAAAGAGGGAAATGGGTTCAGGTACGTTCTGAACCCATTTTTTATTTTTATCTGTTCTAGTGAATACTTTTTTAGTTGTAGAATTTGTTCAAGTATTCACCTAATATTTTCAGAATTTCAGGAAAGTATTCGCGACCAAATCCAATTCGTATGTATTTGCCATCGTATTCAAACATTTCTGCAGGAACTGTCATGATCCCAGTTTCTTTTACCAGATGATCGCTGAATTCAATTGCAGAACAATTAATATTTAATTTTATAAATGATGTTGTTCCCGCTTTTGGAGGAATAAAACTCTCTATCACTTTCTGATTTTTTGCAAATTCCGAAAATAAGGCAATGTTTCGTTTTACCTTCTTTAAATTTGGAAGTAGAAAACGATCCATATTGTTTAATGCCATAATTGTTAATATCTCACTGGGCGCACTATTACAAATGCTCAAGTAATCCTTATAGGAAACAACACTTTTTAAAAATTCTTTATCCTGGCTTACCAACCATCCAGTTCGCAATCCTGCTAAACCAAATGTTTTAGACATACCCCAAAGGCTTATTCCTTTTTCATATAAATCGCATAGAGGAGGTAATTCAGGCATATCACTTACCACTAATTTGTGATACATTTCATCCGAAAAAATGTAAATGTTGTTTTTTCTGGCAATCCTAACAATTTCATTCAGATGTTCGAGTGTTAAATAACTTCCAGTAGGGTTATGAGGGAAATTTAGTATAATAAGTTTAGTATTCGGTTTTATTAGTTTTTCCAATTCATTGGTGTCAAATGTCCAATTATCTGGTTTTGGGTTCCAGTTAGAAAGCTCACAGCCAATCGACTTTACAACCTCATATAATGATTGATAACAAGGAGCTACAGAAACTACATGATCTGAAGAATTCAGAAGAACATTCATGCTAATGAAGTTTAGCTCTCCTGGGCTTGCAACAACTATATTATCAATTGTTTGGTTTTTGTAATTTTTGCTAATTGCTTCTCTTAAAAGTGGATTTCCTTCACTTTCAGTATAGCCCAATTTCATGTTTTCCCACAAAGCAAGTTCTTCCTTCGAGGCACCTTCAAGCACATGTTTCATTTCGTATCCGTCACAGTCAGAGCTGGATAATAAATACTTTGCAGTAAATTCATGTTTGGCAAAATACCTTTCAAGTATAAAATGATTAATTTTCATAGAGCTAGTTTTATTTTGAATTGGCAATATATATAATAACTAGGATTGGATGACTATGTTTGATGTGTTCTGTAGATATATAAATAGCGATTTTATCATTTTTGTGTAGAAGAGAGAAATGGGTTCAGGTACGTTCTGGACCCATTTTTTATGCCCAAGCTCAGAGCTAGATATAAGATTGAATTGAATCCTGTCCAAAATATTGGATAGGATTTTTTTATTGAGGATGGATCTAAATAGTTGAGTGTGGCGTTCTTAAAGTAGTCAGATTGAGTTATTTATTATTGAAATAGCCGTAAATTTATAGTTGTATAGATTGAGATGAAACGATGAAATAAAAATGATACTCAGCCAATATTTAAAACAATGTTTATGAAAAGACAAAATGTAATTAAATGGCTGACTTTGGCATTGATGATATGCCTAATGTGTGGCGTGAGTTCTTGTAGAAGTGATGGAGACGATGATGATCCTTTATTGCCTTATATAGGAACATGGGAGAGAACTGAGAGTTCAGAGGAGGGGAGCATAAATCAAGAGCTTGTTATTACGGAAACGACTTTTACTGTAACAATGAGTATGACTGTTGATGAGGAATGGGTTGATCTGATGTTTATAAAAGGCACTTATTCTGTGAGTAACAACATTTTTATGCTCACGATTACCCAGTTTGGAATCATAATGGAAGAAGGTGGAGGAATGGTTTATTTTACACCTGACGATCTTGAATGGGATGAGCTTTTGGAAGATGAACTTGAAATAGAGGATAGTTTTGAAGCTAAGTTTGTAGTTACTGGCAACCAGCTCAATCTTATTATCGATGAGAATGGCGATGGTTTGTTTGATCCAATTATGGAGGGTGAAACTTTTACAAAGAAGTAGACACAACAAATAAGGTGCAGGTCATTATTAGGAAATGTAGCCAAAGAAAAAAAGGACTCAGGATGGATTTGAGTCCTTTACTTATTTTAGAATTTCTGAATCAGTACGATACCTGCAAAAATCAAAAGGACACCCATAATTCGTCCCCAGTTGACAGGCTGCACAGTCACACCAAAGAATCCAAAGTGATCTAAAGCCAAAGAGAAAACCATCTGTCCTGCTATTATCAGGCCAAAACTAAGAGCAGCTCCCAATCGAGGAACCAGAAAAATGATGGATGTCACATAAATAGACCCCATTAAACCACCTACCCATGCGTATGCAGGAGCTTCTTTAATGGCCAGCAATATATTATTGGGAGTACGTGTTCCTATGATCACTATTAGTAAAATAAAGCCACCCACAATAAAGTTAACTAGTGCCGCCATAATTGGAGCCTTTAGGAAAGTCCCCAATTTTGCGTTAATACTTGCTTGAATAGGTAATAAACAGCCAACAGTAATGGCCAATAACATTAGAAAGTATCTCATAGCTTATTTAAATTTGGCTACAAAAGTATAAGAATATTGTCTGGTTGAACAAAAAAATCCGATCAATTGATCGGACTTATATGATAGACTTTGTGCTTTGTAATCTTACAGAGCCATTACTAAATATAATCTTTATGAATTTCTAAGCCTTTTTCTCTGAGTTCCTGACTGACTCTTTTTAAAAGCTTTACCTTTTGATTTAAAGGAAGGAACGCTGACTTAAAACCATTTGTAATCAGATACTTGATGTCTTTAGGACTAAAATTAAACTCTTTGATTGCCAAGAGGTATTCGTCTGTCAGAGTGGTTTTTGATATTAATCTGTTGTCGGTATTGATAGTTACTCTTAAACCCATATCAAAATAGAACCTAATAGGGTGTCGGGAATAGGATTCAACAGCCTTAGTTTGAAGGTTTGAGGTAATACACATTTCAAGTGGAATACGATGATCGTTGACATAGTTAAGCAAATCTCCATCTTCCTTTAGTCTAGTACCATGTCCAATTCTATTAGCCCTAACGTGATGCAAAGCTTGATGAATAGATTCTGGTCCATAAGCTTCACCAGCATGCACTGTCGTGTTAATGTTGTTATTAATTATTAGATAAAAGGCTTCTTTATGATCTTTGGCAGGGAAATTTCGTTCTGCTCCAGCCAGGTCGAATCCTACAACACCATAATTTTTATAGGCAACGCAGAGTTCTGCTAGTATATTGCTTGTTTCAGGACTTAAATGACGCAGACCACAAATAATAATACCAATAGTGATATCGAAATCTTTTTCAGCTCTGCTTTTACCATCCAATACAGCATCAACAACCTTGCTTAAAGATAAGCCATCATTTATATGGAGAATTGGAGAAAAACGAATTTCTAAATACCTAATATTTTCTTCAACGCAATCTTCAGCTAATTCGTATGTGGCACGTTCTAAGGCTGATTTGGTTTGGAGAACAGAACAGGTAATATCAAATGGTCGTAAATAATCTGTTAAGCTCTTACAATTCTGACCAACTTCTAATATTTGTCTTAATTTTTCAGGATTTTCTTCGGGTAACTCAACCTTATTTTCCTTGGCAAGATCAATAATGGTTTCAACTCGCATTGATCCATCTAAATGGCAATGAAGTTCAGCTTTGGGTAAGCTTTTTATAAATTCTCGTGTCAGTTCCACTCTATATATATTTCGTTAAGAGATAATCGTAGTTCTTCTAAAATAAAATGGTTGTGGATTGGCTCAAAAGCTTATATCTATAGCAAAGATATCACTAAATTTTAAAATTCTAGAGTCATTCTAAATCAGATGGGATTTTTGCATTTCTTTTTTTGCAGAATCTTGTATAATTAAATAAAAGAGAGCAAATTGCAAGTACTAATCTTTACCTAAATAAAAATGTACCTAGTATGAAAACTTACCCTATTGTTTTATTCTTTGCTTGCTGTCTAATTTCCTGCTCAAAAGCAGATTACCCACTTATAGAAATTAAAACATCTCTAGGCTCAATAGAAATAGAGATTTATGAGGATAAAGCACCTATAACTGCGAAGCATTTTTTAGCAAATGTTGACAGTTTGATCTTTGAAAAAGCCTGCTTCTATAGAGTTGTTCATATGGATAATCAAGAAGGACGGGATATTAAGATTGAAGTTATACAAGGAGGTTTATTTCACGATTCAATTGTTGATAAGATGCCTTGCATTGAACACGAAAGAACCGATAAAACAGGCATTCTACATTTAGACGGCGTTATTTCAATGGCTAGGAATAAACCGGGAACGGCTTGTACCGAATTTTTCATTTGTGTAGGCGATCAGCCCCATTTAGACGCTGGTGGACTTCGTAATTCCGATAATGAAGGCTTTGCTGCTTTTGGAAAAGTGACAAAGGGAATGGATGTTGTTAGAAAGATTCAAAAGCAAAGTGAGAAAGGTCAAATGCTGATTAATCGTATCCCTATAAGTGTTATGAATAGAAAATAGCTATTCCGACTATTAGCTGCAGTATTAAATAGGGTGGGAGAGAATTAACGGTTTTGTTAGGTCCTTGCAGATTAATAAAAACCCTTATTCACATACCACTTTGATAGTTCTTTAAAAATTATTTGAAATAAACAATAAAATACTAATTAAACACATCAGATATAATGCGATACCTGCTATTGTCTCCTTATTAATTTTAAAATTTTTAGACATGCTGTTTATTTTGTGTGAACAGTTTTTTAACTTGATTTCGTCTATTCAATAACCACTTTAAGATTCCCCCAACAGGACAAAAGAATCGGCAAAAGAAGTTTGAAAAGAATAATGCTCCTATAAGTGAAGTAGGTAAAATATACCATTGAATTCCAGCTCCTTTTAAGGAAAATAGCATTGCAAAAGGTTCGTAAGATGACACAATTGGGTTTTTGGATATAAAAATCAGAATAAGAGATAACCAGATCAATAGGTTTGGAGTCTGAGATAAAACTTTTCCTAATGATTTATTCATGTTAATATTGATTCCTGAAATCTGATGCAAAAGCATTTGACTCGCTCTGAATGGGCAAATGGCTGTACAATAAACATTCTTTCCCCATACAATTACCAAACTAAGTGTGCCAGCAACTAGTAACCACCAGCTTAAGTGAGAATGAATATCAGGGAAGTATCCAAGTAGTATACGTCCAAAGTGTGTTAATGACAGCGATGCATTAAACAGAAAGCCGATGAATACCAAGCCAAGGAATAGATTTAGATAAATCAGCTTCTTTTGCTTTAGATAAATGGCTAAAAAACCAATCAATATAATTAAAGCTACAATGCCTTCTTTTAGAGTTAAATGCCATTTTACCTCAATTTGAGGTGTTTGAGTTTTAAAAACGCTTTTTGCAATTAGATAAGAGGCATCACGAACAGCAATGGCAATGGCCAATGAACTTACTGTTGCTCCCGATACGGCATCCACATCCTTTTTTAGTTGGAATTGATCGGTTAGTTTCTTCCCATTGTACTGCTGGTAATATCTTTTGTTTGAAAGTTTTGCTACAAATGAAGGTGTTTCAAAACTCTTCATTAACTCTGCTTTTATTATATTTCCTGTGGTATTGCTAAGAATAGCGACTTGCAAAGGCCCACCATATCCTTGTGATGATCCTGTTGCTAAATAACCCAATAAACTATCAGCCTGATAAATTGGATAGACAGCTTCTTTCGCTTCTCCCAAACTAATATCTGCAGCTTGTAATATTTTTAAATGCTCAAGTTGCTGAGAATTATCAGTAAAAATTACCCCATAGCAGAAAGCCATACCTAGAGTTATCCAGGCAAACCAATTGATATATTTCTTCATGTATTATTCTAAATCCTTATTAATAGAGATCGAAGTCACGACTAGGTGTGACTTCGATACTCAATAGAACAAAAAACTAGTTGCTTATTGCTTTTTTAAGAGCCAATCTTCTTCCTAATACCAAAAATATGATTGCAGGTATGACGAAAACAACGAGTCCCATACTTGCTGCTCGTGGTTCACCTTCAAGTATGGAACTAAAGCTCCATGCTATTCCGAAGATGAAAAGGAAAATACCAAGGCATATACTTGACCAGGTTCCCCAATTGAATTTGAATTTTGTGTTGTAGTAATAAGTTGTTCCCATAGCTAGAGTTGTGATAACGCCTAAGGAAAAAAATAGGATCTCTATTCCTGAAAATATCATAGTTTTATATTTATTAATGATTTCTATATTGATAATTTAAGAGTTGAAGAGAGGCCTAATGGCCATCGTAACTTTTACCATCAGGACTATAGAATTTCGTTATAGATGCCTTGTCTTCAACATTACCATATCCAAATAATTCATCCATTTCACGCATAAGGTCGTGCACAGGACCAGGCATTGCAGCAGTAATACTATCGACCAATCTATGGTGCCAAAAGTCTGGTTTGTTATAAGGACATGATGCGATACACATGCCACAATCATCGCCAAGTTCACCCCAAAGCTTGAAACACTTCTTCGCATCAACATGGTATTTTTTCACGCCCTTAATGTTGTACCAAGCTTTATCTTTATTTTCATGTGTTGGATCAAATGATGGTTCTTTATCGTAGGAAATAGCCTTGGTTGGACAAGCATCAGCACAGCGCATACAACTTTTGCAAAAATCCATCACACCAAATGACTTTGGTTTATCGTATTCTACAAATTCAAAATCGGTATATACTTTAGCTAATCGAACACGTGGGCCATATTTGTACGAAACCATTTGACCTAAACGTGAACTTTCACCTAAACCTGCGGCAATGCCATAAGGAACGCTTAAACCCATATCATTCCCTGCCGAAACAGCCTGATAACCCAGATTTTTTAAATAAACGGATAACTGGTATGGTGTTTCCGCCATTTTAGAGTATCCCGCACCTGCTGCAGCACTACCAACATAGGATGGAGAGGCAGAAATACCTTCGTAATCCATCTCGAATGCCATGACTATAACTGTTTTTGGAACAAAAGGGAAGTCACTCCAGTCGGTAACGAATTTGTCTGGACCCCAGTTTTTTAATTCTTCAAGTTGTTCGGGACTTGGCGGTCCTGCAAAGGCTTTACGTGCAATAGGAGGAATAGGGTTTAAGAATTTACGATAATCCCATCTTTCATCTCGTCGTGTAATACCAACAAGGTCGGCACCAAAAAGCCTAGCTGCTCTTTTAATTTGATTACTAGCTTCTTGTCTGCTTTCAAACTTAACTTTCTCTTTCACAACATAGTCATTGTCAAAAAGAGCATGAGGATTTTTATGTGTTTTCTGCTCCCAAGCATTTACACCAAAATCGGGAATAGCAGCCGGACTTGGTCCAGCAGCAAAATTATTCATAGCCCATGCACCTGCAAAGAGAGCTTTGTCAGCCTGAGTATATCCAACTTTGGAATTATCGTAAGCGAAGTTCATCTTTTGAACAAAGGCTTGTCCATCTGCGACTATTTCATCTTCAACATCTTCTCCAATAGCTTTTACGGCATCAACAAAAAACGAACGAGCTTGAACATGATCCCAGTTGCGTGGTGGTATATAATCATCACGTACTTCAACAGGAAAATCGTCGTGGGTTGTGACTAGCTTTTTAACAAGGTGCTCGTCTATTTTGTTTGCAGCAACTTTCTTAGGTAAGGCCGTAATTGCTGATACTCCAACAACAGCAGATATGCCTCCAATTTTGAAGAATTCTCTTCTGTTAAAATTTGATGATTTTTTGTTTGTGCTCATTGTGTCAATATTTTGTTACAGTTCAAAACTGCAGCTAAAACATTGATATATCGACAAAGCCAATAATTTCGGACGTATGCCAATTAATTAAGACGAGAGGTAAAGAGCCCTTTTAATGGTTTAATATTAAACTAGGAGCCTTTAATGAATTGAGAAGGCGTTATTCCAGTAATTTTTTTGAAGGCAGCGTTGAAAGTAGCCTTTGATTTAAAACCTGATTCGAATGCCATTGCTAGTATTGTAAAATTCCTATACTTCTCTTCTTGGGAGAGTCTTTTAAACTCTTCTACTCGGTAGTTATTAATGTAATCGTTGAAAGATTGGTTCATTAATCCATTTAGTGTTTCGGATATCACATGAGTAGGAATTTGGCATTCTTGAGAAAAGCTTGAAAGATTGAATTCAAAATCGAGGTATGGTCTTTTATTTTCCATGATTTGATTCATCTTAACAACATTTCCTTCAGCTAATTTTCGAGTCAATTTAGACTTGTCGTATTTCTTAAACCCTCCTAAACCAACTTTTTCGGTACTTAAGTGCAAAGTTTTTGGTTCACTAACAATTACATAACTTATGGCATATCCCAAGACAACAAGAAATCCTAGATTTATGATATCCATTATTGCTTCAGAGCCATCTATAAATAGGGGAAGGTTTATTTTAATTGCAAGGATAACGAAATGAGCTGTCATCATCAATACAAGCAGCCTGATGAGAACGGTTCTCTTTTTATTGTAGTTAAAGATGTTTAATGAAAATCCTTTAATCTGATAAAAGTTCCCTATCATCTTTAGAATAAGAAATGGATAAATAAGAAAAACGGAAACGACAATGTTTTTAGCTATTA
>TARA_R110001583_G_scaffold32107_5_pt1 | contig 48845 bp, 38 predicted proteins | sample TARA_R110001583 | Tara Oceans TARA_R110001583 (sample SAMEA4398432) | marine metagenome | biome: Polar Biome; feature: [MES] marine water layer (ENVO:01000295) within the mesopelagic zone...; material: water (ENVO:00002006), including particulate matter (ENVO:01000060) such as...... | reverse complement strand
AAAATATTTCAGCCCGTCGGGTGCCGGGTTTTTCCAGCTTTGATCCCGGGCCGCCATCGTGCTGCGGGATAAACGGGGCAGTTTTTCAAACACCGAAAACAGCAATGGTGCCGCACTGTTTAGCCCGGTTTGCCCGGCAATGGGCTGGCCCGATGCCTTGCCAACCCATACCCCAACAGTGTAATCGGCATTATAGCCAAAGGCCCAGGCATCGCGAAACCCATAGGACGTGCCGGTTTTAAACGCAATCGGGTCGGGGTTTTGTGCGCCCTGGGCGCGATAGCCATCGGGCCGGGGGGTATTTTGCAAAATGCCGGTAATCCAGTGCCGGGTCCGGGGCGAAAACATCTCGTGCGGGGACAGGCACGGTTTTGGAGTTTCATCGCGCAAATATTGTAACGGGCAGTTTTTGCGGTTCGATGCCAAACCACGATAAAGCTGCGTTAATTCATCAAGCGTAATACCAACCCCGCCCAGCGCAATGGCAAGATTGGGCACCGCAGCCTCGCCCGGCAGGCGCAAGGAAACACCGTTCTGGCGCAGGGTTTCGCTAAACCGGATCGGGCCATAACGCCCCAACACCTTAACCGCCGGAATATTCAGGCTAAAGCGCAGCGCATCGGCCACGCTGACTTCACCGGCTTCATTATGATCAAAATTCGACGGGCGGTATCCGCCATCCGCAATGGCCCGGTCCCAAATCAGGGTTTGCGGGTGGGTTTGCTGGTCATCAAACGACAGGGCATAGATAAACGGTTTCAGGGTGGAACCGGGCGACCGCACAGCCCGGGTCATATCGACAAAGCCGTGGCTGGGCCGGTCCAGATAATCGCGCGATCCCAAATGGGCGCGCACCTTGCCGGTTTTATTTTCCACCACCATAACAGCAACCGAGCGTTCCCGTGCACCATTGCCGCCATAATATTCAACCATCTTTTGCAAATCGCCCTGCAACCACGGTTCAATCGTGGTGATGATCCGGTCCTGCCCCGGATATTGCGCCACCAGCCGTTCAGCCAGATGCGGGGCCAGCATCGGGATCGGATATTGCTGTTGCGGCACGGGTTCGGCCAGGGCCTGATGATAGGCAGCAACGGTAATTTCATTTTGCCCCAGCAAGCGTTGCAGCACCTTTGCCCGGGCCTGTCTGGCCCGCTTTGGGAAACGGTCGGGCCGCAAAAGGGACGGCGATTGCGGCAAAACCGTTAATAACGCCGCCTCGGCAATCGTCAAATGGCCGGGATCTTTTTGAAAATAAACATGGGCTGCACTGCGCAGCCCTTCAACCCGGCCGCCAAACGGGGCCAGGGTGGCATACATGTTTAAAATATCGGTTTTCGAATAATGCCATTCCAGTTGCATCGCGCGCAAAATTTCAACGGCCTTGGACAAAACGGTCCGGTCACGCGGTTCTAACAACCGGGCCACCTGCATGGTTAAGGTGGACCCGCCCGAAACCACATGCCCGGCCCGCACCCATTGCCACATCGCGCGCATTAAGGCCGCCGGATCAACCCCGATATGGTGGTCAAACCGCCGGTCTTCATAGCTTTTTAAAAAACGGATATATTTGGGGTCAATATCCGCCACATTGGTTCTAAGGCGCAACAGCCCGCCCGCGGTTGAAAACACCCGCAACGGGCGCGCATTTTCGCCTTCCACCACCGCCGAAACCTGCGATAACCGGGCCAGATCGGGCGGAAAGGCCCGGTCAAGCCCATACAAAGTCACGGCAAGAAGGGCCAACACCGCAATGCAGGCCCTCGCCCCCCGTCTCACCTTGTAAAACCGCACCCGGCCCGGCATATGTCAGCCCCTATTGTGCTGGCGATACAACAAGCTGCGATACGCCCCCCCGGGCGAAATAGCCTGGTTTATACATATCTTCAACAAACGGGGCCGGATGGACATATGCGCCCGGCGTCACCGCACGCACGACGTAAAACAGCCGGAAGCCAGCCCCGTTATCGGTGCCATATTCGTCTTGCCCCAAATTAACCGCTGCAACAAACCGGTCATCGCGTTCGGCCCTGAAATCGGTCGGCGACAGATCATTGGCGGCAATTTTCAGTTTCTTTTCCAGTTCCGGGAAGCGGGCATTGGCCTCGATCTCGAACCCGGCGGGAAGAAAATCGACCACCAGCGCCCGGTGCGATAAATGGTTGGCTGATTTGCCCGTAAGGATAACAATATACCGATCCCCGGTGTGAACCTTATCCAATGAAACGGGTTTGCCGCTTACATCAAAATACTGCCGCGTGATCGTCAAACCATGTGCCGCCGCGACAAGCGGCCGGGCCGGAATACCCGTGGCCGACCATTTAACAAACACCGTGCTGTCACCGGTATTTTTAATATCATAATGGTCACGCAGCACATCGGGCGTTAACCCGGCCCGATAGCTTTGCACCGCCTCAATGGGCTGGTCATTCACCGCAAGGCTAATCGATTTTCCCGCCCCAACGGCGATAGACGTTGCCGCCTGCAACAACCACGCCTTTTCCTGGGTGCTGGTATAGGTTTCATTTTCGGCCATTTCCGTCACGGATGTCAGCAACGATAAACGGTCCTGATCGGTGCTGAAAATCTGTTTGGGCAGGGTTAAAACCGCCGCCAGATCACGCAATGGCGACCCGAAACTGCGGTAATAAAGGCGATCATTGCCCAAATTATTGGTCAGGGTGTCAACACTAAATCCGGCCACTGCGCCGCCCGTTAAAACCTGTGCCGCCGCCAGTTGTGCCTGGGCAAGCGACCCGGTTTTCCTGTTTTCGATACGGGTCGCTTCGTAATCCAGTGCCGATTTTGAATAGCGGTCATTGCGCGCCAGAACCAGCACCATATAGGCCCGTGCCTCGGGCGAATATTGTTCGGTGCGCACCACATTTTGCATCCAGTCCAGCGCACTGGCCACACGGTTATCAAGCACGTCATACCCCTTGGCGCGCGCCGCTGTCAAAAAATCGGTGGCATAGGCGGTTAACCATGTTTCGGCATCGCTGTTGCGATCCCACAGGCCAAAGCTGCCATCGGTGCGTTGTTTGGCAAAAACCCGTTCAATGCCATCGCGAATTTTTTCATCAAGATGGCCCGCATCAAACGTAACACCCTGCCAGCGATCCTGTGCATCACGAAACGATAACAGCGGAAACGCCCGGCTGGTGACTTGTTCCAGACAGCCATAGGGATAACGATCCAGTTCCGTAATCAGTTTTTGCACATCCATTTCCGGCAACCGCGACAGGGTCAGGTTCAACGATGCCGTTTCGGGGCGGAACATCGTCAAATATGACCCATCGAGATCAAGGCTTTCGCCTTTGGCAAGCTGGCGCTGCCCGCTATTGGTTTCCCATGGCTGGGCCGGGCGCACTTCCAAATCCCACGCCCGCGTTTGATGATAGCCTTCCGGCCCGTCAATCGTCAGGGTCAGCTTGCTTTGCCCAACATGGGCGGCGGTGACGTCAAACCGGTTTTCCACCTGCTGGTCGCGGGCGATGTTTCCCTGCCATATAGGTTCACTAACCGTTAATTCACGGCTGGCACCCAGTTTTGCCGTATAAATACCGGGTGTGCCGCTTAAATTACGCAAACGCAGGGCAAACGACGCCGTGTCGCCGGGGGCCATAAAGCGGGGCGGTAACAATTCGGCCACCACCGGCGCACGCACCAGCATGTTTGCCACACCACTGCCCGTCGCGGTTTTGCTATAGGCAACGGCAAAAATGCGCAGCTTGCCGTTAAAATCGGGAATATCAAAACGGGCAACACCCGCGCCGGTATCATCAAGTTCCACCGTTGTGCTGGCAAGGGCCACGGTTTTAAACACGCGGGAATTTAACGACGCCTGATTGCCCTGTCCGGCTTCATCCCCACCGGATCGCAATATACCGACATCGCCCTTTTGCGGTGCAATCAAATGCCCATACAAATCATGATAGGATAGCTGCAACAATTGCTGGCCCAGCAAATCCTGTTCGGGTTTTGGGGCCTTAAAGCCGGTTAAGCGTAAAATGCCTTCATCGACGGCAAACACATTAACCCGCACTTTTTCCGTGCCAATCACAGCACCGCTGGCCTTGATCGGCACCGTGATCCGGCGATCGGGTCGCACCTCGGCGGGCAGGTTAAAATCAACCTGCATCGTGCGGCTTTCCTTGCCAAACGATACCCATTGCGCCCCGACAGACCGCACAGGGCCGTGCTGGTCTTTATCAAGACCGGGGCGATAGGCGGTTGCCAAAACATAGGCCCCGTTGCCCCATGACGGATCAACCGGAATATGAAATTCAACGCCATCGCCCGACATGTCATATTCTTTGCGCCACATCACGTTTTTCTGCGCCACTGTCACCAACAGCCGCCCGTCAAACGGCGCTTTGACAAAGCCTTCAATCTCGCCGCCCGGTTTAATGTCGGTGGCTTTAACACTTAGCGACAGCTGATCGGGCCGGTCGGGCGACTGGCCATTGGCCCACCAGCCCACCCGAAAGGTCTGGTCTGCTGCACTGCCGGTTAACGGGTCGCGCACCACCGCCCGATAATAGCCCCAACGGTCGAACGCGCGATCAAAGGCAATTTTGCCATCGGCATCGGTGGTCACAACATCATGGCCCACCGGCATGTCATATTTATCATAGGTCGATTGCCACTGGCCGGACTGATAATACCAGTTGTAATCGCGTTCCTCGCGTACCCAGTCCACCACCAGTTCGCGCCCGGCAATCGCGTGCCCCCTGGCATCAACGGCAATGGCGTCAAACCTTGCGGCCTGCCCATAAGATAATTCATCGCCGTCAAACCCGGGACGCATCCCGATCAGGCTGTCGCTGCTGTGCAATGGCAGGCTTAAACCTGTGCGCGACGGGCGGCCATCAATATCGGCCACTTCCACATTCAGGCGCACCTTCAGGGGCGAAGACAGATCCAGCGGGTCAAAGGCCGGTACTTTAATGTCGGCATAGCCGCTGGCATTGCTTTTAACCGCGTCAAAGTTTTTGCGGATCTGGGCAACATCATCCTGAAGGCCAAAATAATAACCTGGCAGGGTGTCAAACGGGTGATGATCGACCTGCAAAAACGCATTGCCACCAGCGCGCAGGCCGCTGCCCGGCGCGCCAAACAGATAATCGGTTTGCACATCAAGCGGCATGGCCGCGCCAAACACCATATAGGGGGCCGTTGTGGTGGCCTTCACCTCCAGCCGTTCGGGTACAAATTCTTCCACCTGGATCGACAAATCGCCAATCGGGTCGGCTTTGGGGTCGCTATAGGCGGCAACGCGCCATTTGCCGGTGGCAGCGGCGGGCGATATGGCAATATCTACCCGGCCCCCGCCCAGATCATCCGGGCTTTGCACGGTTTTAAATGCTTCCTTGCCATCAGGCCGATACAGCACAATGGTTAAGGGCAAACCGGTTTGCGCGGCCGATGTATCATCGCGCAGCAAATACCCCAGATGCACCTTTTCACCGGGCCGATAAATGCCACGATCCGAATACAACCAGGTTTGTAACGGTTTAGGGGCCACATGGCCGGAAACACCCCGGTCTGATAGCTCCAGCGCCGATTCTTTGAGCGAAATGAACGAAAAATCACCCGCGCTGGTTTCCGCGCTCAGATACAGGGCTTCCCGCCCGCCTTTGCCATTTAACAACGGGCCTGAAAAATCGGCCCAGCCATCGTCATTGGCCGTGGTTTCGCCCAAAACCGCATTGTTACGCGCAATCAGCTTTACCTTGGCCCCGGCCACCGGTTTTGCCGTGCGCAAGGATCGCACCTGAAGCGACAGGCCCTTTTCCCCGTCATAGGCCGACAGGCCCAGATCGGTCACTACCAGCCACTGGGTCGGCTTGTTGCTCCAGGTGTCATCATCATTCGGGGCAGTTGCCACCAGCGCATACAGGCCGGGTTTAAAATCCGCCACCATGTCGCCCAGTGGAATTTGGGTCACAACATCGCTATCGGCAACATTGCGAATGTCCAGCGTGCCGGACCACACCTGTTCACCCACCTCATCGCGAATGCGGCGCATATCCCAATTATCAATCTCGCGACCCAGCAGGTTCGAAGTCAGCGCGGATACCAGATTGCGTTCAACAACCCGGTAAAACGTTAAATTGACGCGGTCCTGATTAACCGTGGTAATCGGAATAACCGGTGTGTCGCTTTTGGGTAAAACATAACTGTTGGTACCCAAGGCAATCTCGGGTTTGCGTGCGCCCATCACGATATTTTCGCTCAGATCGCGGGCAAGCGCATAGTCATAAACGCCCTTTAACCCGGCGCGCAGGGTGACCTTTGTGGTTTGCGAATGGGGCAGCCCAAACAGGCACAGCTTGCCATCCATGATCCGGGCCGAATAATCGCGCCGGGGGCTCAGGTCGATATAAGACCGCAAATCAAGCGGCTGACTATCGCTTAAGGCATGATCAAAAGCGATGCAGGCCTCGCTGACCGCCTTGTCGGCATTGCTTGTCACATCCTTAAACGCCAGATCACCGCTTAGCTCGGCCCGCAAATTCGCAATCCGGGTCTGATAAATATTGCTCAGGCAGGTTTTTGTCTCATCGCTTAGCGCTTCAGGTTTTTCGCCCGGTTTAAAGGCACAGCCATTGCGCTCGTTACGCAGCCAGGCCCGTTGGTCGGCTGTTAAAATGCTTTTTGTGCCTTCGCTAACTTCACCCAAAACCAGTTGATAGGTTTTCGCCATTTCCACATCCAGGGCAGCAAGTACCTGGCTATGACAAATGGATTTTTCCAGCTTTGTTGATGCCATTTCACACGGAAAACTGGCCGGGTAGGTTTGATCTGCACGGATCGCAGAAGCCGCATTTGCAACAGAGGCCGCCGACGCCACCGGCACCATAGCAGGCAACAACAGCGCAAACAGAACAAGGAAAAGGCCCAAAAGCCATTTTTCGCCGTGCATCAAAACCTCAATTTCACGTGGATCGGCCATCACCCCGCTGGCGACAGAAACCTAAAACAAGTGCAGAAAAACGGTTTTTTGACGGTAAGGCAACACGCAAAAATTATCCCCCCTCGCGAATGGCGGATGAAACCTGCATTTCGGGGATTTTTGCCCATAAAAAACAGCAAGGAAAGCACATGCTTCCCTTGCTGCATCAAAATTGCCTGTATCAGCGCGATCAGCCGTTGCGATACAGATAGCTATAGGCATTAATCGCCGGAACCCCGCCCAAATGGGCATAAAGAACCTTCGATCCTTTGGGGAAATAGCCTTTTTTCACCAGATCAATCATGCCCTGCATCGATTTACCTTCATAAACCGGGTCGGTCATCATGCCTTCCATGCGGCCCGCCAGGCGAATGGCGTCGTTGGTTTCATCAGACGGCACCCCGTATGCCGGATAGGCATAATCATTGATCAGGGTAATATCCGCATCCGAAATGCCACCTTCCAGTTCCACCAGATCGGCGGTTTTTTCGGCAATCGCCAAAACCTGCGCCCGGGTTTGTTCGGGTGTGGCAGATGCATCAATCCCCACCACTTTATCGGCCCGGCCATCGGCGGCAAAACCAACTGCCATCCCGGCATGGGTGGACCCGGTAACGGTACACACCACAACATAATCAAATTTGAAACCCAGCTCCGCTTCCTGCGCGCGGACTTCCTCGGCAAAGCCAACAAAGCCCAGGCCGCCATATTTATGCACCGATGCCCCGGCGGGAATGGGATAAGGCTTGCCCCCCTTGGCTTTCACATCCTCAAGGGCGGCTTCCCAGCTTTCACGAATGCCAATATCAAAGCCTTCATCGACCAGTTCGATCTCGGCCCCCATCACCCGGCTCATCAAAATATTGCCAACCCGGTCATAAACGGCATCGTTAAACGGCACCCAGCTTTCCTGCACCAACCGGCATTTCATGCCAATTTTGGCGGCAATCGCAGCCACCTGGCGGGTATGGTTGGACTGCACGCCACCGATGGTCACCAATGTATCGGCACCCGATTTAATCGCATCGGGAATGATATATTCCATCTTGCGAACCTTGTTGCCACCAAAGGCCAGACCGGAATTACAATCTTCGCGCTTGGCATAAAGTTCAACATCCCCGCCCAGATGCGCCGATAAACGCGGCAAGGCTTCAATCGGGGTCGGTCCAAAGGTCAGACTGTATTTTTCAAATTTGCCCAAATTCATTTTTTTCACTTTTCGCACTCCCTGTTTTGCGATTATTCATCGGGAAATGCTACCCTGCCTTAAATGAAAGGTGCTCTCGAATTTTGAGTTATTTTTGCGCGTAAAACTTCCAAAACAGCCAAGATTGTGCCTAAATTTCCATAAAATGACGATCATATGGAAGATAATTTCATGACCCAGCCACTAGACCGCACCGATCAAAAGATTTTGCGCCTGTTGCAAAGCGATGGCCGCATGGGCAATGCCGATATTGCCAAACGGGTCAATGTCAGCCCCGCCACCTGCCACCGCCGCATCCAGCGCCTGTTTGACGAAGGCTATGTCAGCACGGTGCGCGCCATGATCGACCCGAAAAAAGTTGAACGCGGCGCCCTTGTCATGGTTGGCGTGGTACTGGACCGGTCCACCCGCGAAAGTTTCGCCGAATTTGAAACCGCCTGCCGCAAACTGCCCTTCATCCTTGATTGCCATCTGGTCGCGGGCGATTTCGACTATTTCCTCAAAATCCGCGTGCGCGATATGGCGGACTTTAACCATTTACACGGCGACCAACTCATCGCCCTGCCCGGCGTGCGGCAAACGCGGACGTTTTTTGTGATGAAAGAGGTTGTGGATAATGCACCGTTGGCGTTTTAAGCTGTATATCTTGGTGCATCCGAACAACAATTAATGTCATGGCAATAATTATTGCCAACTTTAATTAATGGGTATACATTAAATATAGAAACAAGGACTGAAATGGTCAGTTTCGAATGGGATAACGCAAAGGCCGCCAGCAATGACGAACGTCACGGCGTCCCCTTCACAGCCGTTTCAAGTTTCGATTTTGACACAGCTCTTGTGTTCAAAGATGACCGGCGGGAATACGGCGAAGAACGTATGATCGCGGTAGGTTTTATAAAAGATCGGCTACATGTCATGGTTTATACCCTGCGCGCCACCACCACCATCCGCGTCATATCGTTGCGCAAAGCCAACCGGCGGGAGATTGAAGCCTATGTCGACCAAATTTGAAGCTGCGCGCCGCATGGCCCAAAAGAACCTTACGGACATGACAGACGCAGAAGATGCCACAATTACCAAAGCCGCCAGGGATGACCCGGATGCGCTGCCGGTGGACAGCCTCATGCGCAAAAAGCGCGGACGCCCCTTTGCCGAAACCACGAAAACCAAGGTATCGATCCGATTGTCGCCCGAAGTTCTTGAAGCCTTGCGGGCGACCGGCAAGGGCTGGCAAACGCGCGTTGACGACGTTCTGCGCAAGGAATTAGGGCTTTAAGCCCGTCCCTGTCGCTGCAAAAATTAAAAGGCGGCACCACTTGGAATGCCGCCTTGTTTATATCTGCCGTTTCACCACCTACCGGCGCTGTTAGCCGATATGTGTTTTACCCCCCAACCGGGAACCGCATCGTCACAAATTCCTCAGCCGCCGAGGGATGCACGGCAACCGTCTGGTCAAACTGGGCTTTGGTCGCCCCCAAACGCACGGCAATGCCAATGCCCTGAATAATCTCTGCCGCATCCGGGCCGACCATATGCGCACCCAGCACCACATCGGTTGTTTTATCGACAATCAGCTTCATCAGCGTTTTTTCATCACGGCCCGAAAGCGTATGGCGCATCGGTTTGAAGGTCGATTTATAAATTTCAATTTCGCCGCCCTTGGCACGGGCTTCTTCCTCGCTGAGGCCCACGGTGCCAACCGGTGGCTGCGAAAAGACTGCTGTTGGAATGGCCTGATAGGACATATGCCACGGTTTGCCACCATAAACCGTATCGGCAAAGGCCATGCCTTCCTTGATCGCAACCGGGGTAAGCTGCACATGGTCGGTCACATCGCCCACGGCATAAACATTTTCAACGCTGGTTTGCAGGCCTTGGTTGATTTTAACCGCGCCGTTATTGTCGGTTTCAATGCCAACCTGTTCCAGACCCAGCCCCTTGGTATTGGGTGCCCGGCCGGTGGCAAACATAATAGCATCGACTTCCATGTCGCCGCCGCCGGTTAATGTCAGTTTCAGGCTGCCATCACCTTGTTTTTCAATCGCGGTCACATTGGTTTCGACCCTGAGGTCGATGCCTTTTTTGATAATTTCAGCCGCCAAATGGTCGCGAATATCGCCATCAAAACCGCGCAGGATTTGCGCGCCGCGATAAAGCTGGGTTACTTCGGCACCAAGACCTGCAAAAATACCGGCAAATTCCACCGCAATATAGCCGCCGCCAACAATGACAATGCGTTTGGGCAGGTCTTGCAGGTGGAAGGCTTCGTTTGACGAAATCGCATGTTCAATGCCGGGAATATCGGGCAGGGTCGGATGGCCGCCCACCGCGATCAAAATGCGTTCGGCACTCACTTCCTCGTCGCCGACAATAATGGTATGGGCATCTTTAAAGGTCGCGCGGTGCTCGAACAGTTTCACATCCGATCCGGCCAGAAGTTTGTGATAAATGCCGTTTAACCGGTCAATCTCGGCATCCTTGTTGGCAATCAGGGTTTTCCAGCTAAAGGTCGGCTCCCCCGGCAGGGTCCAGCCATAGGCTGCGGCATCTTCAAAATCTTCGGCGAAATGGGCCCCGTAAACCAGCAGTTTTTTGGGCACACAGCCGCGAATAACACAGGTGCCGCCCACCCGGCTTTCTTCGGCAATCGCCACCTTTGCGCCATAGCCCGATGCGACACGCGCTGCGCGCACACCGCCGGACCCGGCACCGATCACAAACAGATCAAAATCATAGTTCGACATGCGAAAATCCTTCTTCTCGATTATGTCACGATATGGCACCGAATGTAGGGCGCAAATCCAAAGAGTCGAGGCAAAAGCAGACGAAAGTTCAATTTTCACCGGACTATGATCATCTTGACCGTCCCAAGGACTGCAACCGGGGCCACACCATCCCATCAGGGGCGACGAACCCGTGACCAGGTTTTGGTATGGTATTGCGCATTGCCGTAACAAAATCTCGCCGCGATGGCTTGAGCGCAGCCGTGAGTATGGGGGCTTTGCGGATTTTGGATCTTCGCCTGATCAGCGACGGGTTACGGCCATAGCCCTTGTCTGGCGGTTATCTGACCCGTGCCTGCTCCCCCTGCACCTTGGCAGCAGGACTTTAAAAAACCGCGCCCAATCAGCCATACTTTGCACATTATACGTTTTTCGCTATATGCAGGGATGAACATCGTGCAAATTATGTTCTGCGTCCCACAACACAGGAAGAATGCAGATGAGCGGACAAGATGCATCATTTGACCCGACCCCCTACCCTGGAGAAGCCCGCAGTGGCACTACCGCCATTGTCTGTTACGGGTTGATGATTGCCACCCTGTTTACCATCTATGCCACCGGGCTGATCGCCCTGATTGTGGCCTATGTCACGCACGAAGAGGATGGTCACTGGACCAACAGCCATTACACCTTTGTCATTCGCACCTTCTGGATCAGCATTCTCTATGCCATCCTGACCGGCATCATGACGTTTTTCGTCTGGTGGATCCCGCTGATCGGCTGGGCCATCATTGGCCTGATGGGGCTTTATACCGCCGCATGGTTTATTGGCCGCAACGTGATTGGCCTTTTGCGTGCATTGGACGGCAAACCGATCAATAACCCGCAAAGCTGGTTTTTTGGCTGATCGCACGTTTATCGTTCCCTTATCGGGTGGACATGGCGGAATGATTGCACCCCAAGGGCTGCGACGTTAAGGTCGCGCCTGCAGGTTTTAAACAAACAGGGAATGGCAGCTTTATGACGATGGCAGGGATGGCAGAAAACGCAAAAATGCGCTGGGAAAATTTGCTTTCGGCCCATCGCCTTGATGTGGCAAACGGCAACGTCACCCTGCCCGACGGCCCGGCCCGGCCAGCAACCGATGGCAGAAGCCCGTTTCAAATTGATGTTGACCGGGTGATTTTTTCATCCTCGTTTCGCCGCCTGCAAAACAAAACCCAGGTTCACCCGCTGTCCGATAACGACCATGTGCATACCCGCCTGACCCACACCATCGAGGTGGGGTCGGTCGGTCAGTCGCTGGGGTTAATGGCCGGGGCGCATATCGTCAAACAGCTTGGCGATGATTGCGCCATCACCATTGCCGATATTGGTTATATGGTGCAGGCCGCCTGCCTGGCCCATGATATTGGCAACCCGCCCTTTGGCCATTCGGGCGAGGATGCCATTAATGAATGGTTCAAAACATCGGCCTTCGCCCAACAGGAACTGAACCGCCGCGACCGCCTGAGCGAAAACGAATTCACCGATTTATGCAATTTTGAAGGCAACGCCCAAGGCCTGCGCATTATCAGCCAGCTGGAAATGAAACGTTTTGAAGGCGGGTTAAACCTGACCTATGGCACACTGGGCAGCTTCATTAAATATCCCTGTTCCACCGGCCTGAACGACGCGCAGCGCACACCATATACCGGCCTTAAAAAACCCGGCTATTATCAGTCAGAACGCGCGATTGCCACCGCCATTGCGCAAAATTGCGGGTTAATTCCCCATGAAGGGCTTGATGGGGCCTGGCGGCGTCATCCGCTGGTTTATCTGGTCGAGGCAGCGGACGATATTTGTTATTCGGTGGTTGATCTGGAAGATGGCTGGGAACTGGGCTGTGTGACGTTTGAGGAAGTCGAACGCGCCCTGGCCCCGATTGCACGCAACCCCGACAAATATGACGGCAATGCCGACCAGCGCTGGAGCGATTTGAAAGCCGAAAAATGGTATGCCGAAAAATCGCAAAATGACCGTATCGGCTTTTTGCGCGGCAAGGCCATTGGCAATCTGGTCAAGGCGGCGGTAGATGCCTTTATCGCCAACGAAGAGGCGTTGCTGTGCGGCACCCTAAGTGGCGATTTACTGGCAAATACCCCGTTGGGCACGGATGCCAAATATTGTAAAACCCTTGCGGTTGATAAAATCTACAACGCCCCGCATGTTCTACCGATTGAAATGGCCGGGTTCGAGGTGATTAGCGGCCTGCTGAACAGTTTTGTCCGGGCAGCCATCGACATTGAAGAACATAAAATCCACAAAAAACGCCTGCCTCCCCAGGCCGACCGGATCGACAAGCTGCTATCGGGCAAACTATCGGCCAGTGATACGCTTTATGACCGCCTGATGCGGGTGATGGATTATATTTCCGGCATGACCGACCGCTATGCCGTCACCCTGTTTCGCAAATTGCAGGGCATTACCATCTGAACCAACCCACCGTTCTGCACCGTATAGACAGGCAGTGTTTTAAGCGACAAGCAGCAGGTGGTTATGGGACGTTTGCGGGTTATTCTGGGCGATCAGCTGTCGCAAACCATTTCCTGCCTTACGGGCTGCGATAAAACCCGCGATACCATTTTGATGTGCGAAGTGTGGGATGAAGCCACCTATGTTGCCCATCACAAAAAGAAAATCGCCTTTCTGTTTTCTGCCATGCGCCATTTTGCCCGTGATTTGCGCAAGGCAGGGTACAATATTGATTACATCCAACTGGATGACGCCGAAAATAGCGGGTCATTTCGCGGTGAAGTAAACCGCGCCATCGCCCGCCATGCGCCAGAACAAATCATTGTCACCCATCCCGGCGAATATCGCGTGTTGCAGGATATGAAAACCTGGCAGGAAGCCTTTGGCCTGCCAGTTGAAATTCACGAGGATGACCGGTTCCTGTGCAGTCTTGATGAATTTCGCGACTGGGCGAAGGATCGCAAGCAATTGCGCATGGAATATTTCTATCGCGACATGCGCAAGAAACACGGCATCCTGCTGGAAAACGGCAACCCGGTGGGCGGGCAATGGAATTTTGATGCCGAAAACCGAAAACCGCCCAAGCATGGCCTTGATATTCCCGCCCCGCATCAATCGCGGCCTGATGATATTACCAGCGACGTGCTGGATCTGGTGGAAAAACGGTTTGAACACCACTTTGGCGACGTGAAGCCGTTTCATTTTGCGGTGACGCGCCAGCAGGCGCTCAATGCGCTCAATCAGTTTATCGACCAGCGCCTGTCACAGTTTGGCGATTATCAGGATGCCATGATCCAGGACCAGCCCTGGATGTTTCATTCCCATCTGGCGTTTTATCTCAATTGCGGGCTGTTAGTGCCGCTGGAATGTCTTCGCGCGGCGGAAAACGCTTATTATCGCGGCGATGCGCCCTTAAACGCGGTGGAGGGTTTTATCCGCCAGATTTTGGGCTGGCGGGAATATGTGCGCGGTGTTTACTGGCTGAAAATGCCGGGTTACGCCGATGAAAACTTTTTTGAGGCAACCGCCCCCTTGCCAGAATTCTACTGGACCGCGCAAACCAAAATGAACTGCCTGCGCCAATGCGTGCTTGAAACCCGCCAAAACGCCTATGCCCACCATATCCAGCGCCTGATGGTCTTGGGCAATTTTGCCCTGCTGGCCGGTGTTTCGCCGGCGGCGGTCAATGAATGGTTTTTAACTGTTTATGCCGATGCCTATGAATGGGTGGAAATGCCAAATGTCAGCGGCATGATCCTGTTTGCCGATGGCGGTTTTCTTGCCAGCAAACCCTATGCGGCGGGTGGTGGCTATATCAGCAAGATGTCGAATTACTGCGACAACTGTTCCTATCAGGTCAGTAAAAAGAACGGCCCCAAGGCCTGCCCGTTCAATTACCTGTACTGGGATTTTCTGGCGCGCAACCGTGCCAAACTGGCAAACAACCATCGTCTTGGCATGATGTATAAAACCTATGACCGCATGGGGGAGGATAAAAAACAGGCCATCGCCGATGACAGTGCCCGCTTTTTAAAAAGCCTGTATCCATGAAAAAGCGCGATTTACCGACAAAAACCTGCCCGGTCTGCCATCGTCCGTTTAGCTGGCGCAAAAAATGGGCCGAAAACTGGCACGATGTTAAATATTGTTCAAATCGATGCCGACGCGAAAAAAACAGCCCTGGCAAAAACGCTGCGGCTCCCAGCCCCAACAATTCACACACATAGCACATTTCAAATCCCAGGCACCGTCACAAACGCGCTGGTTTAACGTCTCATTCCCGGAAAACAGCCGCATCTCTTGAGGGGTGCGGCGATCGTGCTCACACTTCATTTGGGAAGCATCGACATGGCGCATCATTGCGATCACGGCTTGAGTTGCGGTTGTCATAACCCGACGGCGGAAGCCCTGCTAAGAATTGCCGTTCAAAATTCGCCCCCGGCACCGGACGCAGAAGCCACCCCTGCCGCCACGGTTCTGGCCCGGCCCGAAACCCCGTTTATCCTGATCCATAACAATGATGGCAAAGGAACGATCCGCACCGTGGCAGATGGGGATGGCACAGCAACGGTCGAGGCTCTGGTTGTTTTTGGCGACCAGATTTTGTTTGTCGGAACGCTGGGCGATGCCAAAACCGCCGCAGAAGCAATTTCAAAAAACAATCCGTCGGTTCCTGATTTACAGACCATTGCGCTCAGTGACGGGCAATGTGTTATTCCGGGCCTGATAGAGCCCCACGTTCATATCACCACATCGCCCGTCATGATGGCCTGGAACAATTATTCCCCCTTTGGCGACAAAGCCCTTGGCGATGCATCAGCATCGGACGATCCGTCATCGGAAATGGAAGCACAATGTTTGCGGCCTGATTACTGCCTGGCAAAGCTGCGCGAGGCCATCAGCTCCGACCTTGCCAAACAAAAGACAGATGCTAGCAAATCGGATTGGTGGCTGCTTGGTGATGGGGTTGATACGTCGCTTATGACCGATTTCCCCGATCACGCCGGTGGCAAAAACCTGCTAAACTGCATCGACAAAACCTTTCTGGACCCGATTAGTGATCAAACCCCGATCATGCTTATCTCGGCGTCAGAGCATACCGCCTATGTCAATACACCCGTGCTAAAGGCGATGTGGAAGAATCCTGCCCTTCACGAGAAATTAAAAAAACAGTTCAAAAACGAAGAAAAATTCCTCGAAAAAGCCTCAGGCGTGCTTCAGGAAATGGACGAAATCGTTCCGGCTTTAATCTCGATTAACAAACGACAGATGGAAAGCCTGATCGCAGATATGCCGGGCAATCTGATCAGGATGTTAAAGGTCGCCCAAAAGCGCGGTGTAACGCTGGTTTACGATGCCGGAATGCAAACAAGCTTTGCCGCCATGATCAAAAACACGTTGCAGGGCCAGAAACTCCTGCATCCGAAATGGCCCAGCCCACGTATCGGCATGGCCCATTTGATCAGCAAGCTCGACGAACTCCCCAAAGAAAGCTTTGCCAAACCAGTCCACCCGACCATCTGCAACCCCTATGAAACCGGATCGTTGAATTTCTATTTCGGCAGCTTGAAAATCGTGTCGGACGGATCAAATCAGGGCCTGACCGGTTATCAGATTGATCCCTATTGCTGCCCGCCTGAAAACCATTATGGCCTGTATAACTTCGCTGTTAGCCCCTCTGCCTCCGATAAGGGCACACCCGAAAAGGCCCCCGCCGACTTCATAGAGCTTGTGTCAACGGCCTGGCAAAAGAACTGGCCGATGATGATCCATGCCAACGGCGAACGCGCCATCGAGTATGCCTTGCAGGCCTATGAAGCATCGGCAATCGCAAATGCCGACATTTCGGCAACGGACCTGCGCAACCGGATTGAACATTGTTCGCTTCTGACCGACGAACGGCTGGAACGCATCAAAAATTCCGACATTCACCCCAGCTATCTGATCGGGCATGTCGGCTATTGGGGCTGGACATTCAGCAACTATATTTTCCGTGAAAAGGCCGAAGAACAGCTTGATCGCTGCAATAGCAGCATTGAACGCGATATCTGTTTTACCCTGCACAGCGATTGCGCGGTGTCACCGCTGGGTCCGCTTCGCATGATGGAACAGGCCGTGACCCGCAAAATGGAAGGCTCGGCCAATGCGGCTGTTCTTAATGCGCAAGAACGCATCACATCGGCCCAGGCATTGGTCGCAGCAACCTATAATGCAGCCTGGCAGTGCCATGCCGACCATCTGGTGGGATCTCTCGAAATTGGCAAGCTGGCCGACCTTGTGATCCTGGGCGAGGACCCGGTCAAAATGGATGCGCAAAGTGCCTATATGAAAATGCGCAATATCGAAGTCCAGCACATGCTGATTGGCGGCAGAAACGCGTTTTAAAACGCGGCTTTAAAAGCCAACCCGCGATGCCAAACAGCTTTTGGGTAAATGTCAGAATGGTAAGCCTGCAAAGCCACCTGAAAATTGCCTGAAACCAATCAACAAAAAAGGCCTTGCCCGGATAACACGGGCAAGGCCAACTGGCATGATAACGGAATGACCCGCAACATGATCAGATAATATAGTGAATACCGCATTCGGTTTTGTCCTGCCCGGCCCAGCGACCGGCACGAACATCGGAAACCGAGGCATCAACCCGGTCGGTGCAGGGCATGCAGCCAATCGACATATAGCCTTCTGATTCCAGCGGATGGCGTGGCAAGGCCCGGTTTTCGAAAATGTCCTCGATATCCTGGCGGTTATACCCTGCCAGCGGATTAACCTTGATGCGCGTCCCTGCGGTTTCAATCACCGGCAAGGTTCCGCGTTCACCGCCATGAAAGCGCTTGCGCCCGGTCAGCCACGCATCATAGCCCTGAAGGGCGCGTTGCAAGGGTTCAACCTTACGGATAAAGCAGCACCGGTTACCGTCCTTTGCAAACAACATGCCTTCCGGGTCCTCGGCCTTCAGCTTTGTTTCATCCGGGCGCATGATGCGGATATTGGTCAGGCCCAGTTGATCCACCAGTTGTTCGCGGTAACGATGGGTTTCGCCAAAAAGCTTGCGGGTATCAAGGAAAATGACCGGCAGGTTGCGGTCCACCTCGGCGACCAAAGCCAGCAGGGCGGCGGCCTCGGTCCCGAACGATGATGTCATGGTGATTTTACCGGCAAATTCTTCGTGCACCATCGGTTCAATCAGGGAAATACCCTGTAAATGGCCGTACTGGTCCAGCAATGTGCGGGCACGCGCGTTGGTTTCATCAACACTCATGCTGCCACCGGTAACGACCTCTTCCTCTCTCAAAGCAGCCATTATAACCACCCCCGGCGATCAATATAATCATCTGTCAGGCGCACAAGCTGTTTCATGTCGGCACCGGATTCACGCCATTTGGCGCGCTGGTTTGCCAGTTCGCCCAAACGGTCGCCCCAATGCGGGGACAGCCAGTTTTCAATTGCCCGCCGGATGCGCCCTGCCAGGCGCGGACTGGAACCGTTGGTCGACACCGTGATCACCAGATCACCGCGCTGAACACGGGCCGGGTTAAAAAAATCGCAATAGTCTTTCACATCCTCGACATTGACAATCGTGCCAACGGCGCGCGCCGTAGCGGCAAGGTCGGCAGCACTGGCTTCGGGCAGATCCACCACAAACATGATGGCAACGGCATTGATATCGGCCGAATTGGGCAGATAGCGGTGCAAACGGTCGCCCGCCTGCTCTGCCAGTTCGACATTTGGGTCTTCGCTATAAACGGTGACATATTTGGCCCCATCACCGTCAAGCTGGCGCAAACGGTTCAGCGTAGCCTCGCCGTTGCCAACCAGAGCCACCGACAGGCGGCCAAGGTCCAGATTGATGGGAAACATCGTCGATCCTCTAAATACGGTTTTCTGTTTGTTAATCGAGACTATGAAGGTGTGCTTTATTTAATTCAATACATTTTTTATGTGTTTTATTTATATTGAACAAAAATTTAGTGTTTATTTTGAGAAGCTCGGAAAAACCGGTGTTTACCGGCCATTTCTCGGCAATGACAACTTCGTGATCACCCCTCAAGAACGATTTGATGCCGCTTTTCGTACAAATCAGAATTGTTTCAGCCTATAGTGCCGACCAGATTTACATTGCCAAAGCCAGAGGATTCGATGTCTCGCAGTGCTTCCCCCACTCTAAATCCTGCCGCCAGCATGAACAGCGCCGCGCCCCGGCCCCACCGCGCTGTTGCCTTGTGGCTGTTTTTTTGTGCCTTCATGGTTTTTGTTATGGTGGTCATTGGCGGGCTGACCCGGTTAACCGAGTCTGGCCTGTCCATTGTTGAATGGCATCCTTTTACCGGCATCATCCCGCCGTTGAACGAAGGCGACTGGCAACGCCTGTATCAGGAATACAGCCAGTATCCCGAGTTTCAGAAAGTAAATGGCTGGATGTCGGTGGCCGATTTCAAATCGATCTTCTGGCTGGAATTTATCCATCGCCTGTGGGGCCGGTTCATTGGCGTGGTGTTTTTTGTGCCTTTCGTGTGGTTTCTGGTCAAACGCAGCATCGATGGCCCCACCAAATGGAAGCTGGCCGGGCTTTTTGTGCTCGGCGGCCTGCAAGGTGTGATGGGCTGGTACATGGTCATGAGCGGCCTTGTGGATCGGCCCGATGTCAGCCAATACCGCCTGACCGCCCATTTTGGCCTCGCCCTGGTCATTTTCATTGCCCTGTTATGGGTTGGCTTACAGCAATATGCCCCGCGCCCGATAGCAACCGCCAAATCAAAACGCATTTCAGGCGTTTTGGCGCTGGTGGTTTTCACCGCACTGTCTGGCGGCTTTGTCGCGGGGACCAATGCCGGGTTTATTTACAATACTTTCCCGCTGATGGACGGACATTTGATCCCCAACGGCTTATTTGCCTTTGACCCGGCCTGGATGGCCCCGTTCGAGGATGTCAAAACCATTCAGTTTGACCATCGCTGGCTGGCGAAACTGACATTTTTTGTCGTGCTGTTTTTCTGGTGGCAAACCACCCGGCAAGACATCACCGCTGATCAAAAAAACGCCTGTCATTTGATGCTTGCCACTGTGTGCCTGCAAGTCGCCCTTGGCATTTCAACCTTGCTAAGTGTGGTGTGGTTGCCTTTGGGGGTGACCCATCAGGCCGGTGCCGTGATTTTGATCAGCGCGACAACGTTTTGCGCCTACAAACTGCGTGATTCCGCCTGATAAACTTGCCCGCAAGGGTTCATTATTTAGCCCTGCGCCTCGTCCCGGTGCAGGGCTTTTTTAATACGGTGCATGGAAAACCATATCACAGCCAAAACCACGGGCACTGCCACTCCACTGGCGACCTTGTCATTCATGGGAATGCCAACGTCCTTAACGGCTTTAAACAAATATCCCAGCAAACCCACCGCATAATAGGTAATGGCCGCAACCGATAGCCCCTCGACCGTTTGTTGCAGGCGTAATTGCAGTTTCACCCGCCGGTCCATACTGGCAAGCAAATCGCGGTTTTGCGCCTCTAGCAAAATATCCACCCGGGTCCGCAACAGATTATTGGCCCGCGCCACCCGCTTGGACAAAACCTCCAGCCGGTCGCCAATATTCTGGCAGGTCCGCATGGCCGGGGCCAGGCGACGTTCCATAAATTCGCTTAGGGTCTGCATGCCCTCGATCCGTTCTTCGCGCAACTCGCCCAGCCGGGCTTGAAGAATGCGGTAATAGGCCCGCGCTGCGCCAAAGCGATAATTTAACGATGCCGCCATTTCTTCGGTCTGGGCGGCAAGATCGGTTAGTTTTTGCAGGGTTTCTTCATCATTGGTGTGGGTCTTGCTGGCCATTTCGGCGGTGATGGATGACAGACGGGCATCAATTTCAGAAACCTTGGGTGTCGCGCAATGCGCCATGGGAAAGGCCAGCAACGCCATCATGCGATAAACTTCAATTTCCTGAATACGCTGGATCAAACGTCCCGCCTGCAAGGGCTCCAACCCGTTGTCACGCACCAGTATGCGGCCAAAACCATCACCATGCAGGCGAAAATCAGTCCATAACAATGCGCCGCGGCCCAAAACATGGCTGCCCGTCAGGCCGTTATAATCAAACAAACGGGCAATATCGTCGCTGCTGCGCGCCTCCCGATCCATCGCAATATGCAGTCCAACCAGCATCAGGCCCGGTGTGGCCTCCAGCCAGTCACTTGGCACCAAATTCATCACCGGGTCTTCAAAGGGCTGCTCAAACGGTGCCTGGCGCTTGAAAACATAAACCGTAAATTCGGCATGTCGCTCCCAGATAACGGTGAAACCATCACAGGCCGCTTCAAAATATTTCTGGTCATCGGCGGGGGGCGTCAGGGTATAGCGCGCGCAAAAACTGCGAAAATGCTGCCGGACCTCGGCATCAAGGTCCTCTCCGGCGTGAAAAGCCAGACAACTGCACCGCATCGGGCTTTGCACGCCGCCAAACGGCCTTGCATGAATTTCGTTATGAAGTGCGACACGCTGGGGATGTTCAACAAACATTGCCACGGGCTTTCATCTTCGCCTTCGCCGGTCTATATAGAGATATTACAGAACTCTGTATAAACGAAAATCCAGAATAGCAGAAAGCCCCAAAACCTAAGGGTAAATACTGTCACAGGACTTTTGCCATGCAGGGACAATTCACCCGTCATCCGCCCCCCCGCGCGATTTTGACGGACAAGGAGGTTTCATGACCGATCTGAGCAAAACCGATAACCTCTTTTTCGACAAGGGCGAACTTGATCGCGACCGGCTGGAAAGCCAGGTTAACGACGCCCTTGCCACAGCCGAAGATGGCGAACTGTTTTTGGAATATCGCCAGTCTGAAAGCCTGACCTGGGATGATGGCCGTCTGCGCAGTGCAAACTTTGATACCGCCCAGGGCTTTGGTCTGCGCGCTGTTGCCGATGAAGCCACCGCTTTTTCCCATTCCAACGAATTGTCGAACGCCGCCGTGGGCCGGGCGGCAGAAACCGTCAAGGCGGTTGGGTCGGGCCGGTCGGGCAAGGTGGATTTGGGGTCAATTGGCACCAATGTCTCGCTTTACACCGACATTAACCCGCTTGGTGAAGCCAGCTTTGAAGCCAAGGTCGATTTGCTGGGCAAGATTGATGCCTATGCCCGGGCCAAAGACCCGCGCGTTTCCCAGGTTTCGGCATCGATTTCGGGCAACTGGCAGGCGGTGCAGATCTGGCGGTCGGGCGGGCAGCGCATTGGTGATATTCGCCCGCTGGTGCGCTTTAACGTTTCTGTCGTCGTCAAGGATGGCGACCGCATGGAAAGCGGATCGCACGGGCAAGGGGGGCGCATTGGTTTTGATGGTTTCTTTGACGAAAAAACCTGGAAATCCGCCGTTGACGAGGCCCTGCGCCAGGCGATTGTCAATCTGGATTCCGTTGCCGCGCCTGCCGGTGAAATGACCGTTGTTCTGGGGCCGGGCTGGCCCGGTATTTTGCTGCATGAAGCGATTGGGCACGGCCTTGAGGGTGACTTTAACCGCAAGGGCACATCGGCCTTTGCCGGTCTTTTAGGTCAGCGCATTGCATCGCCCGGTGTCACCGTGGTCGATGATGGCACCTTGCATGACCGTCGCGGGTCATTATCAATTGACGATGAAGGCACGCCCACCCAGCGCACTGTCCTGATCGAGGATGGCATCCTGACCGGCTTTATGCAGGACCGGTTGAATGCCCGCCTGACGGGCGTTAAATCCACCGGTAACGGACGGCGTCAGTCTTATGCCCACGCCCCCATGCCCCGCATGACCAACACCTATATGCTCGGCGGCAATCACAGCCCCGAAGAAATTCTGGCATCGGTGAAAAAAGGCATTTACGCGGTTAACTTTGCCGGCGGCCAGGTGGATATCACATCGGGCAAGTTCGTGTTTTCGGCATCCGAAGCGTATTTGATCGAAAATGGCAAGCTGGGTGCGCCGGTCAAAGGCGCCACCCTGATCGGCAATGGGCCTGACAGCCTGACCAAAGTTTCCATGATCGGCAACGACATGAAACTGGATGACGGTATTGGCACCTGCGGCAAGGATGGGCAAGGGGTCCCGGTTGGCGTTGGCCAGCCCACCCTGCGCATTGACGGATTAACGGTTGGCGGCACCGCGATGTAAACCAATCGCCTGCAAAACTTGCTAAAAATACAAGGCGCTGCTTTTAACGGGCAGCGCCTTTGTAGTTTCTGCATCATTTTCAAGCAACTCTGACACTGCGTGCACCTTAATCTTACCGCTTATGATCTAGAACTTTTCAACAGCCTCGGTTCGGTTTAGTCTGTTCGTATAATATGGGGTTGGTAAGCCTTAATCGTAAATGACGACCATGTCGCATGATTGGCTTACCTGCGAATTGGGGTCTTGAATTGTCTGTTTTGAATTTCCGGTGCGGCAGGTACGCCGCAGGTGCCGCTTGCGCCGTTGTATCGATACTGGCTGTGAATGGCGCGTGGGCACAGGAACCGCCTGCTGTGGATGCGGCACAACGTTCTGCACAAATACAAGAGGAATTTCAGGCCCTTTCAGGGGCTGCGGAAAAATCACGGTTTTTGTTATCCACCGATGACGGCAAAGGCATTACCTTTGCCGATATTTTGCGCGACCCTGACAATATTGTGCTGAATTTTCGCTGGGCCAAGGCGCAAATGGCACAGGGCAACATTCGCGGGGCTTCTTCAACGCTTGAACGCATCCTGATCCTTGACCCTGATCTGGCGCCGGTTCGGCTTTATTATGCCATCGTCCTGTATCGCCTCGACAGTCTTGATATCGCAAAAGCACAGTTTGAAAAACTGCGTGCGCTGCCGATCAGTCCCGACGTGGCCGCCCAGATCGACCAATATCTGGATGCCATCAACAAACGTCGCCAGCGGGTAAAACAAACCCTGTCTGTCAGTTTCGGTGTTCATTACGATACCAACCGCAATTCCGCCCCCAGCGATAACGAACGCATGGTTTTGGGGTCTTTGCAAACAATCACGAATACCGAAGACCGCCATCAGTCGGATTTTGGTTATATGGGGGCGGCCCATTACGACATTACCTATGATCTCGGCTATCAGGCGGGGCACGATATTTTTGCCGGTGTCACCGGCTATTACGACGATCAAGTCCGCCTCGATAACCTCGATGTTGGCACCGCCAGTTTCGAAATTGGCGGCCATTGGCGCAGCCCGTATCTAACCATCACCCCGACCCTGATCCAGACGGCAGCCGAACTTGACAACGAAAAATTCCTGACCTCTCGCGGGGTGCGGGTGCGTGCTGACTGGAAATTCAGGCCCGACACCACCCTGTGGGGCCAAACCAGCTATTTTGACGAACGCTATGGTGCAACACCGGATTCAAGCGCACTGCCGCTGCGATCAGGTCAGCGCTATCAGGGGAAAACCGGTGCTACTTATACCTGGGACAACCAGAACCGCACCACATTCGGCCTGACACTGGCCCGCAAGGAAGCCGCCCGCAGCTATTACACCTATCGCAGTGTTGGTGCGGAGCTTAGCCACACCCTTTTGCTCGCTGGTGGCAAATACGTGATGGGCAGCTTTTCCTATGGGGTTGACCAATATCAGCAACCTGACGCGCTGGTTACGGGCAACACACCAATGACACGCAAGGATTATCCGCTACGCGCCCGGCTTTCTTATGGATCAAATGTCGGAAACCTGCTGGAAGCATCGTGGTTTGGCAGCGACATCGGGCAGGATATTTATCAGTTCATCGCACCCGTTTCGTGGTCGATTACCGAAGAATACCAGGCGACATCTTCCAACATTGCGAACTACGATTACGACAACTGGCGCACGCAATTGCTTCTCTCGCGCCGTTGGGCATTTTAACCACAAGGCACCATGATCATGACGGTTTCCATCCTCGACAAACGCCACACACGATCAGATCCCGCCCGCCTTCAGGCCGGGCTGCGGGGTGCTTCGCTGGCGGTATTGTTCACATTTGGCACCATGCTTCCGCTGCATCCGGCATTGGCACGCGGTGAACAGGCCGGGGTCAGTGCCGCTGTGCGAGGCGAGGTCGAACTGGCAGAGGCCAAAGGCGTGGTCGGCACCCGGATTGATAGTGGTCAGCCGATTTATCTGGGGGACTATATTACCTCCTCACCCGGCTCCGGGATGCAGATATTGCTGATGGATGAAACCGTTTTCACCATCGGCCCGAACAGCGAAATCGCCATTGACGATTTTGTCTATGACCCGTCAAACAATCAAGGCCATATGACCGCCAGTATCACCCGTGGCGTTGTGCGTGTTCTGACCGGGAAACTGGCCCATAACGACCCGAAAACCATGAAAATAAACCTGCCGGTCGGCTCCATCGGCATTCGTGGTACCCAGTTTCTGGTCTCCGTGCAGGATGGCCCGGGAAATGGCGGAAATAATGGTACTGGCAGTTCAAACAGCTGGTCGCCGACAACCCAAAAATTTGCCCAGGATCAGCTAGGGTCTTCGTCAAACAACAATTCCGGGCCGATTGTTGGCGTGGTTAATCTTGGGCCGGGTGCCGGGCGCAATGATTCCGGTTCGCGGCCCGGGGCGGTTGAACTGACGTCGAACAACGGCGTCACCCAGCCTTTGTCGAGCGAAGGCTTTGGTGCCTTTATGACCGGCGATACCGTGACCCCACCCACCCGTTTTCCCGCCGACCTTGCCGGGCTGGATATCAGTTCACTGGTCACCCGCCCCAGCCCGCGTGATGCAAAACAAAACGGCAAAGGCAATGGTAACGGAAACGGCAACAGCGGTGGTTCAGGCCAATCGTCCTCATCGACCTCCAATGCCGGTTCGTCGGGCACATCGGCTTCTGGCGGCACCTCGTCAACCCTGAACGGTAATGCCATGGCGTCGGCCAACAGCGATAGCGGTCAAACCGTTGCCGGAACGCTGGATGTTGCTATGACCCAAACCAGTGTCACGACAACGTCCAGCGCCGCCAGCAACGAAACATCGCAGACCAGCAACGACGTGCATAGCGACCCGTCGGTCACCGATGAAACCCCAGGAAACACCGTTAGAGCGACGACATTCGAAGCAATGCAGGCTGTCTCAGGCGGAATTTATGCACATTCCACCAGCGTAAATAATGGCTCGCTTGCCTACAGCTCCTATACAGAAGTAAATTTCTCGAACAGATACGTTTATCAGGACATTTACGGCATCACAGAACAAAATAAATCGAGCAAAGATCAGAGCGACATGTGGATGTACGTCTCACAAAGTTTCGATGGTCAATCTGGTGATGCCATTTTTACCACGGATGACTTTACCAGAAGCAATGACTGTGTGACTGCGGGCTGTTCTGCTACGGTGACTTTTACAACACCAACCAGCGTACATGTTGATGTTGCAACAACGGCCGTGCCCGAAGGTGCACAAACTTCATATGACCTGAATGAACTCATTGATAATTGCCCTGACTGCGGCGGCGGTGGTCAGATTGACCCCGATCCCGGTAATGCACCCGACCTGCCAACACCGACCCCCACTGGCCCTTGAGTAGTTAAGCAATATCATCATGCGCAAAAAACTGCCGGGACTTTTACATTATCTGATCCCCTTGCTTGTGCTGGTCACATGCATTGTTTTGCGCTGGCAGGACGTGCCGCTGGTGGGGCAATTGCGGATGAATGTGTTTGATACCTATCAACGCATCGAACCGCGCCAATACCAGGATGCGGGGGTGCGCATTGTTGATATTGACGATAAAAGCCTGGCTGAACTGGGCCAATGGCCATGGCCGCGCACCCGCCTTGCCGAACTGATTTACCGGCTTCGCACAGCCGGCGCGGTTGTTGTCGGGTTTGACGTTATTTTTGCCGAGCCCGACCGCACATCGCCATCGCGTGTGATTAATGACTGGCCACAAGACGACAACACGGCCAAAATCCGCGAACTGGCAACCGACCTGCCCGACCATGATGCCCTGTTTGCCCAGTTCATTGGCGGCGTGGGGCAGATTGTAACTGCAACACAGTTAACGAACGGCCCCCTAAGCTCCATCCCCCGCCAGGTTGGCAATTTTTCCGTCGCGGGGTCACAGGGACGCCGCATTGCCGAATATATCCCGACCCTGAGCGGGGCGATTACCAACCTGCCCGCCATCGAGGACGCCGCCGCGGGCAATGCTCTGATTAACGTTACACCGGGTGCCGACGGGGTTGTACGCCGCGTGCCATTGTTACTGGCCCTGGATGCCGAACAACCCCTGATTGGCAAGCCGGTTTACCCGACGCTAAGCATGGAAATGCTGCGCGTGATGCAAGATGCCCCCAAAACAATGAATGTACGTCTGTCGGGCGCCAGTGGGGCGGCCAGCTGGACAACCTCCGACGGGGTCGATGCCATCCGGGTGGGGCAACTGACCATTCCATCCGATGCCACGGGCAACATGTGGGTTTATTTCACCGGCCATCAACAGGACCGCTATCTTTCGGCAGCCGACGTCATAAATGGCAAACTGCCTGAAGGCGCACTTCAGGATACCGCAGTTCTGATCGGCACCAGTGCGGCGGGATTGCTCGATTTGCGATCTTCGCCGCTAAACCCGGTTTTACCCGGGGTCGAGGTTCACGCTGAAATGCTTGAACAAATGCTGTTGCAGCAATTTTTGTCACGCCCCTATTGGGCATCGCAGGCAGAAACGCTGGCATTGGTGATTGTCGGCCTGTTTTTCGTCATTGCCATTCCACGATTAGGGCCCCTTTGGCCTGCCATCATTGGTGTTGGCATGATCGGCGGGGCGGTTGGCTTTTCGTGGTGGGCCTTTCGCGAACATCACATGCTGATTGATCCGTTATATGCCAGTCTCGCGACCATTCTGGTTTACATTACAGGCAGTTTGATCGGTTTCATGCGCACCGAAGGGGAAAAGCGCCAGGTTCGTGGCGCTTTTTCCACTTATCTGTCGCCAGCCCTGGTTGAACAATTGGCCCAACACCCCGAACGGCTGAAACTGGGCGGGGAAATGCGTGATATGACATTGCTGTTTTGCGATGTGCGCGGCTTTACCACCATTTCCGAAAGCTATAAATCAGACCCGCAAGGCCTGACCCAATTGATCAACCGGCTGTTAACCCCTCTGACCGGCTGTATTTTGCAGCGTGATGGTACCATCGACAAATATATGGGCGACTGCATCATGGCGTTTTGGAACGCCCCGCTGGATGTGCCCCTGCACCCGGAAAAGGCCTGTGAAGCCGCACTGGCGATGTTTGTCGCCCTGCGGGCCTTAAATGCCGAACGCGAGGCCGAGGCCCATGCCGAGGGCCGGGCGTTTTTGCCACTCAACATCGGCATCGGTGTCAATACCGGCACCTGTGTTGTGGGTAATATGGGTTCGGACCAGCGGTTTGACTATTCGGTTCTGGGCGATGCGGTTAACCTGGCATCGCGCCTTGAAGGGCAGTCTAAAAACTATGGCGTTGATATTGTGATTGGTCAGGATAGTGCCATCACAGTTTCCGACCGGTTTGCGGTTTTGCAACTGGACCTGATTGCGGTGAAAGGCAAAAGCGAAGCGGTTGAAATTTTCACCGTGCTGGGCGACCGCGATTTGCGCGACAGCAGCGATTTTACCGCACTGGCCCAAAAGCATGACGCCATGATCAAAGCCTATCGCGGGCAAAACTGGGATCAGGCCGAGGCCCTTTTGGCGACCTTGCGGCAAAACCCGGTGCGCGATCTTTCTGTTCTTTATGACATGTATGATGAACGCATCGCTGCTTTTCGTCAAAGCCCCCCCGGCCCGGGCTGGGACGGTGTTTTTGTTGCGACAAGCAAATAGAACCCGCAATTTTTACCAAACCAACAAACCCGCCGGGCAGGGCGCGCGGCGGGTTTGTTCTGCTTGCATTTCAAACCTGTTGCGCCAATGCTGGGTAAAATTCCACCCCCTGTTTCCAGTTCGCACAACGGGTCATCATGAATTTTTCATCCGACAATGTTTCACCTATATGCCCCGAAATTTTAGCTGCCATTACCCAAGAGTCAGAAGTCAGTGCCCTGCCTTACGGACAGGACGAGCTGTCTGGCAAACTGGATGCCGCCTTTTCCGCCGTGTTTGAAACCGACTGCGTTGTGGTGCCGGTTGCCACCGGCACAGCAGCCAATCTGATCGGCCTTTCCAACCTTGTTTCGCCCTATGGCGGGGTTGTTTGCCACCACGAAGCCCACATCAACCAGACGGAATCAACCGGTGTCGCCTTTTTTGGCGGTGGGGCCAAATTGCTGACCATGGATGGCCCATCGGCCAAAATCGAGGCCGAGCGCCTGGACGCATTTTTAACCACACAAAGCAATCGCGGGATTCACGCGGTTGACCCCGAATGTGTTGCCATTACCCAGGCAACCGAGTTTGGCGCGGTTTACACTGTCGATGACATCAACGCCATTGGCCAGGTGTGCAAAAGCCATGACATGCGCCTGTTTATGGATGGGGCACGTTTTGCCAATGCCGTGGCATCTTTGGGGTGCCATCCGGCCGATATAACCTGGAAGGCCGGGGTTGATGTTTTAAGTTTCGGGGCGACCAAAAATGGTGCCCTGGCGGTGGATGCGATTGTGTTGTTTGATCCGTCACTGCGCAAAAAAACCGAAAAGGCGCGCAAACGCGGCGGTCACCTGTTTTCCAAACATCGTTATTTGGCCGTGCAACTGCTGGCCTATCTGGAAAATGACCTGTGGTTAAAAAATGCCCGCCACGCCAATATGGCAGCAAAACTGCTGGCGCAATCCCTGACCCGTCTGGGCGCCACCACGGTGCATCAACCCCAGGGCAACGAATTGTTTGTCCGCCTGGACGATAACCTCGCCGCTCTGTTACGTGCAACCGGCATTATATTTCGCCCATGGCCTGCCATTGGCCCCGGCGCGTACCGGTTTGTTACAGCGTGGAACAGCCCGCTTGAGGCCATTACATCCCTGCCCCAACACCTGAACCTGACATAGCAAAACATTGCGTATCCCGCCGCGGCCATGCAAGAACAATGCATCATTTTGCAGGTCTTATGACCACATCTAACATCCGACAAAAAGCGAGCCCCCAATGAATTTTGCCTCCGACAATGTGACCCCGGTTTGCCCCGAAATACAGGCCGCCATTGATGCCCAGTGCCAGGGCAACGCCCCGGCCTATGGCGGGGATGATGTATCAGCATCGCTGGATCGCACCTTTTCCGACCTGTTTGATCACGAGGTTGCCGTGGTTCCGGTCAGCACCGGAACAGCAGCAAACTGCATTAGCCTGAGCACCTTGGTATCGCCTTATGGCGGCATTGTTTGCCACCACGAAGCCCATATTAACGAAGACGAATCAACAGCCGTGGCGCACTTTACCGGTGGTGCAAAATTGCTGCCGATCGATGGGCCAGCGGCCAAGCTTGAAGCAACCACCCTGAGCACCTATCTCGAAAGCCGGGTTGATCGCGGGGTACATTCGGTAACGCCGGAATGTGTGGCCGTCACCCAATCCACCGAACTGGGCGCGGTTTACAGCCCCGACGAAATGGCTGCCATTGGCGCAATCTGCAAACAGTTTAACAAAAAACTGTTTATGGATGGCGCCCGGTTTGCCAATGCCGTTGCCGCCCTGAATTGTCCCCCCGCCGACATCACATGGAAAGCCGGGGTTGACGCGTTAAGTTTCGGGGGTACCAAAAACGGGGCAATGGCGGTTGAGGCGATTATTTTGTTTGACCCGGCACGCCGCGCCGAGGCAGAGCAGGCCCGCAAACGCAGCGGCCATTTATTGTCCAAGCATCGCTATCTGGCCGGGCAACTGGCCGCCTATATTGATAACGATCTTTGGTTGAAAAATGCCCGTAATGCCAACAGCGCCGCACAGGCTTTGGCAACCCTTCTAACAGATCAGGGCGGGCAAATGTTGCTTGCCCCGCAGGCCAATGAACTTTTTGTGGCCCTGCCCGATACCATTGCACAAAAATTACGCGATGCCGGAATGCTGTTTTATTCCTGGCCGTCTCTTGGTACCAATGCCTATCGATTTGTGACCGCATGGAACAGCGATATCAATGCAATCAATGCCCTGAAAACGCGATTGCACGGATTGTAAGTTTCACTAATCTCCTGAAACGATGCACGAATCCCGATGTTGGATAAAATATGAAAATGCGCCCTGTTTCTACACAGAACGGGCGCATTTTTACGTCGCAGCACAAGCAGCCCTGATAAAAACACATAGCAGCCCATGAAAAAATTTATCGTCAATTTCATAAAAATAACAAACACTTGACATAAATTCATCTATTGCCCCGATACGATTTCCAAGTAAATTCCCTCAGCAACCGTTGACGGTACGCAAAAACCCTGATTACTTTCACGCGACGATTACCAACACATGTGTTGGGTCGGCTCAACCAGCCTGAGCTTATCGAACGGAATGCAGCGGGTGAGACTTGCAAACCAGAACGACGGTTCGGGCCAGCCTTGAGGGAGGCATATAAATGAAAGCGACTTTCGTCAAAGCGGCTTTGGGCGCAGCCCTTGTTGCGACAACTGCCATGGCCGCACCGACGGCCGCTTCGGCAAAAACCCTGGTTTATTGCTCGGAAGGAAGCCCGGAAGGTTTCAACCCGCAGCTTTACACCTCGGGCACGACCTTTGATGCAACGTCAAAGAACGTATTTAACCGTCTGGTTCAGTTCAAGCGCGGCACGACAACGATCGTTCCTGGCCTTGCAACCAGCTGGGATATTTCGCCTGATGGCCTGGAATATACCTTTCACCTGCGTAAAGGTGTAAAGTTTCAGACCACCAAGGAATTCACCCCGACCCGTGAATTCGATGCCGACGACGTTCTATTTTCTTTTGACCGCATGTGGGACAAAGAAAACCCTTATCACGGTGTCAGCGGCGGTTCGTACGAATATTTTGTCGCCATGTCGATGCCCGACCTGATCAAGGACATCGTCAAAGTTGATGATTACACTGTCAAATTTGTTCTGAACCGTCCGGAAGCACCGTTCATTGCCAACATGGCGATGGATTTTGCATCGATCCTGTCGGGCGAATATGCCGACAACATGCTGGAAGCCGGCACTCCGGAGCAGGTTGACCTGCTGCCAGTCGGCACCGGCCCGTTCCAGTTGGTTCAGTACCAAAAAGACGCCGTCATTCGCTATAAGGCGAATCCCGATTACTGGGAAGGCCCGGCCGCGATTGACAACCTGATCTTCGCCATCACCCCGGACAGCACCGTTCGCTATCAGAAGATGAAAGCGGGCGAATGCCACGTCATGCCGTATCCGAACCCGGCTGATCTGAAAGCGATGGATGCCGACCCGTCGATCAACCTGATGAGCCAGGAAGGTCTGAACGTTGGTTACCTTGGCTATAACACCAAAAAAGAACCGTTCACCAAGACCGAAGTGCGCAAAGCACTGAACATGGCGATCAACAAGGATGCCATCCTTGAAGCGGTTTATCAGGGTGCCGGTTCCAAGGCGAAAAACCCGATTCCGCCAACCATCTGGTCTTATAACAACGACATCGTTGATGACCCCTATGATCCGGAAGCTGCGAAAAAGATGCTGGCCGACGCCGGTTATCCGAACGGTTTTGAAACCGACATCTGGGCCATGCCGGTACAGCGCCCCTATAACCCGAATGCGCGCCGTATGGCTGAAATGATCCAGGCTGACTGGGCCAAGATCGGCGTTAAGGCAAAAATCGTTTCCTATGAATGGGGCGAATATCTGGAACGTACCAAAAAGGGCGAACAAGGTTCGTTCCTGATGGGCTGGACCGGTGACAATGGCGACCCCGATAACTTCCTGGCCGTTCTGCTGGGTTGCGATGCCGTTGGCAGTTCAAACCGCGCACAATGGTGCAACGAAGACTTCGACAAGCTGATCCAGCAGGCAAAGACCACCTCGGACGTTCTGGAGCGTACCCGCCTGTATGAACAGGCACAGGTTGTGTTCAAAGAACAGGCACCGTGGGCAACCATTGCACACTCTGTCGTTTTCGAACCGGTCCGCAAGGAAGTTGAAAACTACAAGATTGACCCGTTTGGCGGTCACATCTTCTATGGCGTCGATATCAAAGAATAATCGCGCTTTCATTTTATCGAGAGGCCCGGTTTTCCGGGCCTCTTCGCATTACCAGATCAAAAAATAAAAGAGAGAACATTCACGTGCTCGAACAGCGCCTGAATGAGCAAAAAGGCCCCAAGGCATGCTAGGTTTCCTTTTCCGCAGACTGGGTGACATCGTCCCGACGTTTTTCGGCGTCACCCTGCTGGTCTTCTTCCTGATCCGCCTCATTCCCGGCGACCCCATCCTGATGATGGCGGGGGAACGTGGCGTTGATGCTGTCCGCTATGCCGAACTCAAGGCACAATACGGATTTGACCAGCCAGTCATTGTTCAGTATTTCCATTATTTACTGGGCGTCTTTCAGGGCGATCTTGGCAAATCCTTTGTAACCAGAAAACCCGTCCTTGAAGAATTCATGACCCTGTTCCCGGCAACGGTTGAGCTGGGCGTTATCGCTATTTTATTTGCCATTGTCGTTGGCCTGCCACTGGGCGTTATCGCCGCCGTGCGCCGGGGAGGCATTTTTGACTATACCACCATGACCATCTCGCTGGCCGGTTATTCGATGCCGATCTTCTGGTGGGCAACGATGCTGATCATGTTCTTTTCAGTATTTCTGGGCTGGACGCCGGTTTCAGGCCGATTATCTGTGCTTTACTATATCGAACCCACCACTGGCTTCATGCTGATCGATACCTTGCTGAGCGACCAGAAAGGGGCCTTTGTCGATGCGTTGCAGCATCTGATCCTGCCCTCGATTGCGCTGGGCACCATTCCAATGGCGGTTATCGCCCGCATGACGCGATCTTCGATGCTCGAAGTCCTGCGCGAGGATTACATCCGTGTTGCGCGTGCCAAGGGGCTTAGCCCGACCAAGGTGGTTATATTGCACGGTTTGCGCAATGCCCTTATTCCGGTTGTTACCGTGATTGGCCTGCAAGTCAGCGTGCTGGTGGCAGGTGCCATTCTGACCGAAACGATCTTTTCCTGGCCCGGAATTGGCAAATGGATTGTCGAAGCTGTGAGCCGTCGCGACTATCCGACCATTCAGGGCGGAATTCTTCTGATCGCGATCATGATCATGATGGTCAATCTGTTTGTTGATCTGACCTACAGCGTGATCAATCCCCGCATTCGTCATACGCGCTAAGGGATGGCAAGTTTATGAGTACACAAACAAATCCTGCGACCACGCCCAACCAGGACGATGCCGCGCGCAAGGAACTTGACGCAAGCCTGCTGGCAAAGCCGCCCTCGCCGCTTGCCGAGTTCTGGCACTATTTTCGCCAGAACCGAGGTGCGCTGGCCGGGTTGATCGTGGTTGGCATTGTGGTTTTTCTGGCCGTTTTCGCCCAGGTGATTGCCCCTTACGACCCGATCGCACAGGACCGTTCCGCCATCCAGATGCCCCCGGCATGGCAGGATGGTGGCAATATGCAATATTTACTGGGCACGGATGCCGTTGGCCGCGACATGGTTTCGCGTTTGATGTATGGCGCGCAGCTATCGGTGTTTATCGGCCTGTTCGTTGTGGTCATTTCGGTTGTCTTTGGTGTGACCCTGGGTTTGGCGTCGGGCTATTTCCGGGGCTGGGTCGAAATTGGCATCATGCGGGTGATGGACATCATGTTGTCTATCCCCAGTCTGGTGCTGGCCCTTGCCATTGTCACCATCCTTGGTCCCAGCCTGATTAATGCGATGCTGGCCATCTCGATTGTGCAATTACCCCATTATGTGCGGCTGACCCGGGCCTCGGTCATTTCGGAACTCAACAAGGAATATGTCACCGCATCGCAAATTGCCGGTGCCGGTGCAATGCGACAGATGTTTATCAACATTCTGCCAAACTGTGCCGCCCCGCTTATCGTTCAGGGCACGCTGGGCATTTCCAATGCCATTCTTGATGCTGCGGCGCTTGGCTTTCTGGGCCTTGGTGCACAAGCCCCCACACCTGAATGGGGATCAATGCTGGCAAATGCCCGTGAATTTGTCGGTTCTGCCTGGTGGATCGTCACCTTGCCCGGCCTGTGTATCCTGATCACCGTGCTGGCCTTCAACCTGATGGGGGATGGTCTGCGCGATGCCCTTGATCCCAAGATGAAGCGGTAAATCGTCATGGCATTGTTAGAAGTTAAAAACCTGACGGTCGAATTTGGCTCGGAACATAATCCGTTTCGTGCGGTAGATTCTGTCAGCTATTCGGTCGAACGCGGCGAAGTTCTGGGGATTGTGGGTGAATCCGGGTCCGGCAAATCGGTCAGTTCCCTGGCCCTGATGGGCCTTATTGACTATCCCGGTCGCGTCACCGCCGATAGCCTGACCTTTGATGGACAGGATCTGTTGCGTATGTCCGCGCGCAAGCGCCGTAATATCACCGGCAAAGACATCGCCATGATCTTTCAGGATCCGATGTCATCGCTGGACCCGTGCTACACCGTTGAAACCCAGATCATGGAAGCCCTTAAGATCCATGAAGGAGGCAACAAAAAGCAACGGCGTGAACGCACGCTTGACCTGCTTAACCAGGTTGGCATCCCAGACCCCAAATCACGGATGAAGGCCTATCCGCACCAGCTTTCGGGCGGGATGAGCCAGCGCATTGTCATTGCCATGGCAATTGCGTGCAATCCGCGTCTTTTGGTCGCCGACGAACCGACAACCGCCCTTGATGTGACCATTCAGGCCCAGATCATTGATTTGTTGTTAAAATTGCAGGCCGACAGTGACATGGCCCTGATCCTGATCACCCATGATCTGGCACTGGTGTCCGAGGCCGCCGACCGTATTCAGGTGATGTATGCCGGGCAATTATTTGAAAGCGGGCCAGCGGACGGCCTGTTTGCCGCCCCGCGCCATCCCTATACCCAGGCCTTGTTAGAAGCATTACCGGAACGATCCGCCGGGCATGATCGGTTGCGCACCATCCCCGGTGTGGTTCCGGGCGCACATGACCGCCCGACCGGGTGCCTGCTAAGCCCGCGTTGCCGCTATGCTACCGATCAATGTGTCGCAAAGCAGCCGCTGGTGACGGATTATTATGGTCGAGATGTGCGGTGTTTCTATCCGCTGGACGATAACGGGCAGCCCACCGGGAGGAACGTGTAAATGAGCTTTCTTGATACCAAACCCGGCGTCGCCCTGATGGAAGGCGGCAATCTGGCGCGGCATTACACCGTAGGCGGCGGATTTGGCAAACCCACCGCATCGGTCAAGGCGCTTGATGGTGTTTCCTTTTCGCTGGAAGCCAAAAAGACCCTGGCGGTTGTGGGGGAATCCGGTTGTGGCAAATCCACCCTTGGCCGTCAGTTAACCTTGATTGAAAAGCCGTCCTCGGGCGCGCTTAAAATCAATGGTGATTCGGTTGGCGATTTGTCGGACAAAGACGCCAGGCTGTTTCGTCGTACCGTGCAAATGATTTTCCAGAACCCTTACGGGTCGCTTAATCCCCGCAAAAAGGTCGGCCAGATTCTGGAAGAACCGGTTTTGCTGAATATGGATAATCTAAGCCGCAAGGAACGCCAGGAACGGGTACATGACACCATGTCCAAGGTGGGGTTGCGGCCAGAATTTTATGGCCGTTATCCGCATATGTTTTCCGGCGGCCAGCGCCAGCGTATTGCCATTGCCCGGGCGCTGATCCTGGAACCAAAGGTCATTGTCGCCGACGAACCGGTTTCGGCACTGGACGTATCGGTACAGGCGCAGGTTTTAAACCTGATGATGGATTTGCAAGACGAAATGAATGTCGCCTATGTGTTCATTTCGCATGATCTGTCTGTGGTACGCCACATTGCCGATGATGTGATGGTGATGTATCTGGGCCGGGTGGCCGAAAAAGGCCCGACCGAGGATCTGTTTAACCGCCCGCTTCATCCCTATACAAGGGCACTGCTGGCATCAGCCCCGAAAATTGACCCGGCCCACCGGGTAAAATCCGAACCACTCAGCGGCGAACTCCCCTCGCCGATCAACCCGCCTTCGGGGTGCGCGTTTCACAAACGCTGCCCGTTTGCGACCGCGCGTTGCAGCCAGGACCGCCCGGAACTTCGAATGATTGACAGTCGCGAAGTCGCCTGCCACCGGGTTGAAGAGATTGTCTGACGAAAAATAATCCCCCGGACCGCCGGGCAAACCAAACCGCAAAGGGGGGCGCTTTCACAAGCTGCGCCCCTTTGCTTTTCCTGGGCATATTTCCATTAAGAAACACAATTTTTTGTTTTCAATAAATCAATCCTGGCTCATATATCAAATGCTTAGGGGTTGAACAAAGCATCGTCACAAAAAACGGGGATTGATATGTTTATTGTTTGGAGAGGCTGGGGCGTTCTGTTGTTACTTGGTGCCTTGATCGGGGCGCTTGTTTCAATGTTCGCCGTAGCATTGCTTGAGGGTATTATCCCAAGCGCGCTGTTCCCTGCTTTTGTTACATTGGGCGCAACACTGGCGGGTTTTCAAACCATGCGCTGGCTGGAAAAATCCGACAAAGGCCGCGAAGTAATTGATGCAAAAACAGGCGAAACCATTCTGTTAAAACGGGGCGATAGCATCTTTTTTATCCGGGTGCGGTATTGGGCCTATGCGCTGGTTGCATTAACATTGGTTGTTTTTGGCATGTGCATTTCAAGCATGATGAATGCAGCCTGATCGAAAGAGCATATCGGCTGCCCAAATCATCAAAATAGAAGGGCCGCTTTTTGAACATTTTACCTACCCTGCCTCAACGCCCCAAACAGGACAATGCCCCACGAAGGTTAGCGCTGTGCAGCAGCCAGCAACGCCCCGGCACCGATCAATGCACCACCGCTAACCCGGTTTAACAGGCGCAAATGCCGTGCAGAACGCACAAAACCCTTCACCTGCCCGCCAACCAGCCCATATGCCATCAACACGCAGGCCTCCATCGCAATAAAAGTCAGCCCCATCGTGGCAAACTGGGCACCATAGGGGTATTGCGCATTTAAAAACTGCGGGAAAAAAGCGGTGAAAATCAAAATGGCTTTGGGATTGCCAATGGCGGTTAAAAACTCGCGCCGGGCCAAATCCAGCGCCTTGGGGCGTGGTTGAAATCCGCCTTCTTGCCCGGAAATCCCGGCATCCCCTGCCGGGTTGTGAACGTGACTACGCCAGGTTTTCACCCCCAAATAAACCAGATAGGCCGCCCCGCCCCATTTGATAAGGGTAAAGGCAACCTCGCTGGCGGCCAAAACCACACCAAGGCCGGTGGCGGCAACAATGATCATAAGGGTAAAGGCCAACAAGCGACCAATACCCCCCGTGGCCGACGCCCAAACGCCATGCCGGGCCCCATTAAACATTGCCATCAAATTATTGGGGCCTGGCGCCATCGACAAAACAAAGGCGGCCCCGGCAAATACCAGCCACGTATCAAAAGACATCACACACCCCGACAGAAAAACATCATTTCACCTGCCAATAGCGCCGTAAAATCAGTCCCGGGTCAAGGCTGTAATCATCTCATGCGCATCGGGCCAGTTCGCGATCAGGTCAGCACGTTTGCCCATGGTAAAATCGGCAAAATCAAACCCGGGGGCCACCGTGCATCCCAACAGGGCAAATGTGCCGCCGGGCTTTAAACGTGCGCCTTGCCACACATTTTTGGGCACCACCTGTTGCGGGCGCTGACCTGCGGCAATGCCGGTCCCGATCTCGACCATACGGTGGCTGCCATCGGCAAATAACTGCAATTGCTCTACCGCATCGCCAAGATAAAAATGAAAAATCTCGTCCGAGGTTAAAATATGCATCCCCGAAAATGTATCCGGGGTTAACAGATAATATATCGCCGTCCCGGTGGACCGATCCGCAGGATAGCGCTCCTGCGGGTTGGTTGCCTCGGTTGCGCGAAATGTCTCGGCGTAATAGCCCCCTTCGGGGTGGGGCAGCAAGTTCAGCTTGTCAATCAGCGCGTCGATCACGGCCATTGTCACCATCCTGTTCGCAAAACCTGATCATGATGGCAGAAAGGGTGCGATTCAATCCGCACCCTTGAAAAAAACCGTTCATGTTTCTTGCACGGCGCAAACACGGCCCACTCAGAGATCAAGGCTGCTTTTGCATCTGTCGCACACAATCACCCGTCTGGGCGCCCGTGCCCTGCATCTGCATTTGACCCGCGCAGTCCCCGGTCTGATTACCATTGCCTTGCATCTGCATCTGGCCGCCCATTCCGCTCCCCTTGTTGCCGCCCATGCCCTGCATCTGCCTTATCATCGGCGCATGATCCATCTTTGCGGCATCGCTTAGCGACAGAACGGTCGCGTCAACCGGCACATTGCCAGCCTTTTCCAGTTGCAAGGTCAATTTAATATGCTGGCCGACGCCAAGCGGTTGATGCAGGTCCAAAAACATCACATGATAGCTGCCCGGTTTAAACGCAACGCTGCCGTGATCCGGAATGTCGATGCCGCCCTCAACCCGGCGCATCTTCATCACATTGTCTTTCTTAATGTGGGTATGCAATTCGGTGCGATCTGCCAGCTCGGACGTGACACCGATAATGCGATCGGCTTCGCCGTTATTCTCGATGGTAAAAAACACCGCGCCATTGGGCGCACGACCGATTGATTCCTTCGCCCAGGCATCCTTGACAGCAATATCGCCCGCAAAAGCAGGCAATACCACCGCAATTCCGGCGACAACGGTGGCAATTCCCAAAAATCTGTTCAACATAATGTGTTCCATCTGTCTGATATAAAAACAACAATTTAGATTTCTCAGATCAGATGCCCAAAGGCGGACCGCGCGGCGCAAAACCAAGAACGGTGGCCACAAACACCGCATGGCTGCCCCGAATAACCGGTGCCAACCGGGTTTGCCGTGCTAAATGGGTCCAGGTGAAACTGGCCGTAATAACCGGCATGGCATGGCAAAATGCACAATGGGCACAAAAGGCATGGGATGGTGCCGCCTTACCGCTCGTTCCGGGGTCTCTGGTTTCACTCGCCAGTGAAACAGGGACCACGCCAGAACCAACTGTCGAAAGACGGACCGGCTGAATACCGCTTCCAGTACAGATATAGATAATATCCGATGCCGCCTGAAGCGATCCGGGGCCTTTCGCCCCGGCCCCATGCAGGGCGAGTGGCACCCCTGCCTGGGTCAGCGATGCCAGCAAGACAATACAAATCAGCCCCCACACCCGCAGATTGTGTCGCGGGGAGCCTTGAACACCATCAAGGGTGCGGCGTAATCGAGCCATCAGTGGATCAAACACCGTGGCAGGATACGACAAAAATGCTGAGAATCTTGCTGCCATACAGGATGGTATGCCCAATCCCTGTTCAATCGGCAATGTCCTATATCAAACCGGGCTGAAGAATCCCCGATCCGATCAGGATTAATCACATACCGCGACACCATCGAGGCCCTCAACAAGATCTATGTCCTTGATACACGCGAAATCAGTTGATACGACTATCGCGTCAATCAGTTTGTTCCGGGCATACTGGCGAAATTGCCAGTCCAGGACCTCGAAAAAGGGCTGCCACGTGCCAAATGCAGTTACCGTTCCGGTATCCTTGCCTCATGCGTCCCTGCCAAATGCCGACTGGGCCGATGCTTTCGCAATCACAACATCAAATCGCGATATTACCCCCGAAAATGCCGCGCGCAAAATCATGATGTCCAGGCCAAACTGGGTCGTTCACCTAATGCGGTTTCGGGATCTTGTCGTCAGTCCGTTTGGTTTGAAATCCGGCGCAAATGACAGTGAAAACCCAAATATCATCGGAATTTTTCCAGTGGTTTCCCGCACGGATACATCGATCACGCTGGGGCTGGATGACCGGCATCTTGATTTCAGGCTGGTGATTGAGGTTGAACATATTACCAATGATCAAACACTGATCCGCACCATCACCCTGACAAAGCGCCACAACCTTTTTGGCCGGGCCTATCTGGCAACGATCATGCCCTTTCACAAGGTCATCGTCCCGGCCATGCTAAAGGCGGCTTACCCCCCTATAAAATTGGCCGGGCTTTAAACACCCGGCCAAATATCGTTACGGATCAGTGCCGCAGCAAGGCACATCAGATCATGTCGCGTGCCTGAACAAGCTCATCAAATTTATCCCCGTCAAGGAAGCCAAGCGCAAGACTGGCCTCTTTCAGACTGGAACGATCCTTATGCGCCTTTTTGGCCACCGCAGCGGCATTGTCATAGCCAATATGCGGGGCCAGTGCGGTCACCAGCATCAGGCTTTGTTCAACATAATGATCGATCTTTTCTTCATCTGCCTCCAGCCCGACAATGCAATGATCGGCAAAGCTGACCGAGGCATCGGCAATCAGGCGAATGGATTGCAAAAGGTTATAAATAATCACCGGCTTGAACACATTCAGATCAAGGTGCCCGTTAGACCCCGCCACCGTCACCGTAACATGATTGCCCATCACCTGCGCGCAGACCATGGTCAGGGCTTCGGCCTGGGTCGGGTTTACCTTGCCGGGCATAATCGACGATCCTGGTTCATTGGCGGGCAAAATCAGCTCGCCCAGCCCGCAGCGCGGACCGGACCCCAGCAAACGAATATCGTTGCCAATTTTCATTAAGGATGCGGCTAACACATTCATCACGCCCGACATTTCAACGCAGGCATCATGCGCGGCCAGGGCTTCAAACTTGTTGGCGGCGGTTTCAAACGACAAACCGGTCAGGCTGCTGATTTCGCGGGCGAACTGTTTATCAAACCCGTCTGGCGCGTTAAGGCCCGTGCCAAGGGCCGTGCCGCCCTGTGCCAGCTTTGACAGACGTTTAAGGGCGTCTTCAATGCGGTCCAGTCCCAGTTCGATCTGGGTGGCGTAACCGGAAAATTCCTGACCCAATGTCAAAGGCACCGCGTCCTGCATATGGGTGCGGCCAATTTTAACGATATTTTCAAAGGCCCGGCTTTTGGTTTCAAGGGTTTCGCGCAAATGGCGCAGGGCCGGTTTGAGGCGTTCTTCAATTTCAACCACGGCTGCGATGTGCATGGCGGTTGGAAAACTGTCATTCGATGACTGCCCGCGATTAACATGATCGTTGGGGTGCACCGGTTCGCGCTTGCCCAGCGGTGCGCCCAAATATTCACAGGCCCGGTTGGCGATCACTTCGTTGGCATTCATGTTGGTTTGCGTGCCACTGCCGGTTTGCCACACCACCAGCGGAAAATGATCAGATAATTTACCATCGGCGACTTCGCGCGCTGCGGCCTGAATGGCATCAGCAATTTTGGATTCCAGATTGCCCAACACCTGATTGGCCCGGGCCGCTGCCAGCTTTTGCAGGCCAAAGGCACGGATCAGGGCTTCGGGCATTTTTTCGCCACCAATGCGAAAATTCTCACGCGACCGCTGGGTTTGCGCGCCCCAATAACGGTCGGCGGGCACCTCGATTTCGCCCATGGTGTCTTGTTCAGTGCGGGTTTGTGGCTGGTCGGTCAAAATTTCCTCCGTGTCAGAAAATGAAACTGACCGGGGCGGGAACCCGGCGATGCGCCAGATATAGTACCCTGTTTTGCAACCGCCAGCACACAAAGACGTTTTTGTGGATTACAAACCGGTATTTAAAGCATATTTCCTTTAATATGACCTATTTTGCCAGCGCAGTCTGCCGCCTGGCCGCGTCGAAATCCTTGTCCGTAAACCCATTACGCCCTGCGGACTTCTCCTTGCCAGGCGGCAGACTGCGCTGGCAAAATAGGTCATATTAAAGGAAACATGCTTTAGCCGTTTTTGCGCAGATCATCCCACTTCACAAATTCATGGGCGATATAATCTTCCATCATGAAACGCCACAGGCGTTCGGCGATGTTTTCATCTAACCCGTCAATTTTGCACTGGGCTTTCACCTTGGCAATCACATCTTCGATACGGTCTTCATCACGCACAGCATCGCGCGATTGTTTGATGCGGGCGGCCTGTTCGATATAGCCCAGCCGTTCGGCCAGCACTCCGACCAAAACCCGGTCAAGACGGTCCACATTGTCGCGAACATCCTGCATGGTTTCGCACGGCACAGCTTTCATCGCTCGGGCATCCTTTTTTTGGGTGGCAATCAGGTTTAACGTCATGCCTGATACAACAAGGGCGGTGGATTTACCACCGCCCTTGCACGTTTTAACGCACCTGACAATCAATAGGCATATTCGCGAAACACCGGGTCAACCGAGCCTTCCCAACGGGTTTCATAAAGATCTAAAAACTCGTCGGCAAGGGTCCGGCCGCTTTGCGCCACATCTTCCAGACTTTCGATAAAATGGCTTTCATCATCGCCGTAGCTGTCAAGTTTGGCGCGGTTTTTAAGGCCCTGTTTTGAAATCGCCAGAACGTCCTTGGCCAAATCCTGCATGGTGCCGTTTTTAAACGGCGTCTGCATGCCCAGTTTCGGCACATCATTGCGCAAGGCTTCGCGTTCTTCGGTCGTCAGGTTTTTCACCAGGTCCCAGGCGGCATCAAGGCTGGCACTGTCATAAAGCAGGCCAACCCAAAACGCGGGCAAGGCACAAATACGGCGCCACGGGCCGCCATCGGCACCGCGCATTTCCAAAAACTTTTTAAGCCGCACTTCGGGGAATGCCGTCGTCATATGGTCCGACCAGTCATTCAGGGTCGGACGTTGGCCGGGCAACACATCAAGCTTGCCCGCCATAAAATCCCGAAAAGATTTACCCGACGCATCGATATATTTACCGTCGCGATAAACAAAATACATGGGCACATCAAGCATATAATCGACATAGCGTTCAAAGCCGAAACTGTCTTCAAACACGAACGGCAACATGCCACACCGGTCCGGGTCGGTATCTGTCCAGACATGAGACCGCGAGGACAGATAACCGCTGGGTTTGCCATCGACAAACGGCGATGCGGCAAACAGGGCGGTTGCCACGGGTTGCAGGGCCAGCGATGTTCTGAATTTATGGGCCATGTCGGCTTCGGAGTCGAAATCCAGATTGACCTGGATGGTCGAGGTCCGCAGCATCATATCAAGGCCCAGCGATCCGACCTTGGGCATATAATTGCGCATGATGTCGTAGCGGCCTTTGGGCATCCACGGAATATCGTCGCGTGCCCATTTGGGCTGATGCCCAACGCCAAGCATATCAATATCCAGCCCCGAACAAACTTCGCGAATTTCATGAAGGTGCTGGTGCACTTCACCACAGGTCTGGTGAATATTTTTAAGCGGTGCACCCGAAAGTTCGATCTGGCCGCCCGGTTCCAGCGACACCGAACATTTTTCTTTGCTTAAGGCAATCACATTGCCGTTTTCCAAAATCGGGTCCCAGTCAAACCGCTCGGCAAGGGCGGTAAGCAGGGCCTTAACCCCGCGTTCCCCTTCATAGGGGATCGGGCGTAAATCTTCGCGGGTGAAGGCGAATTTTTCGTGTTCGGTTCCAATGGCCCAGTCACGTTTGGGTTTGCACCCGGACTCGAACCATTCAACCAGTTGTGCCCGGTTTTCAATTTCCGGGCTATCCCCGGTGGCGGCACTGACGCTCATCAGACTATTCCTTAATCTCTCGTAACGGGGCGGGCCGACCAGTCGCCGATCCGGTCCTGATAAACCGCCAATGCCGCAATTGCCGCCGTTTCAGCCCGCAAAATGCGCGGGCCAAGGCTGACAGCGGTGGCAAAGGGCTGTTTTCTGATCCGGTCTGTTTCGTCGGGTGCAAAGCCGCCTTCGGGTCCAATCACGAGTATATGGTTAACAACATTGTTGTTGTCGATAGCCGAGCCAGCGGGTTTTGCCAAGGATTCTGTCAGGACATCACCAATCGGTGATCCCGAACCGGTTTCATCACAAAACAGCAAGTGATTGTTTTCAGGCCAGTTTGCCAGCCAATCATACAATTTTACCGGTTGATCAATTTTTGGCACGTCCAGGCGTTCGCTTTGTTCGGCGGCCTCAATCACCTGGGCCTGCAACCGGTCCAGGCGCACCTTGTCGGTAATGCTGTGTGCGGTAATGATCGGCATTAACCGCGACACGCCGAGTTCAACCGACTTTTCGATCAGAAAATCCAGCCGCTGTTTTTTGATCGGCGCAAACGCCAAAGCCGGGCCGTTGCTGTTATGCTGGTCGCGCAAACAGGTTTCAACGCTGACCACGCCTTTCTTTTTGTGCAGTTCGGAAAGGGTCGCCAGCCACTCCCCATCCATGCCATTAAATATTTTTACCGGCGTTCCGGGCTTGAGGCGCATGACATGTTCAAGGTAATGAGACTGTTCGGGTGACAATGCAATTTCCGCCCCGGCGGTGATGGCATCGGCAACGAAAAGTCTTTGGCGGGCGCGTGGTGTATCTTGATGCATCTATCGTCCCCGAACCGGATTGAAAATTTACGATCATTTTGCAGGCGTTAAACAGGGTTATTATGGCACAGGTCAACCAACCGTTACATCAAACGAAAAATGATATGCCCGCCGATAGCTGGGTTGACAAATACATGCCCGCCCCTGTGCGCCCTTACCTGAAGCTGGCCCGCATGGACCGACCGATTGGCACATGGCTGGTGTTGCTGCCCTGCTGGTGGTCCACCGCCATGGCATCGAACGGTGCGCCAGACTGGAAAATGTTTGTGCTGTTTGCCATTGGCGCCCTGGTCATGCGCGGGGCCGGGTGCGTGGTCAATGACCTGGCGGATCGCAATTATGATGGCAAGGTGGAACGCACCGCCACCCGCCCCATTCCATCTGGCCAAATCAAAATATGGCAGGCATTTGCCTTTTTGGGGCTGTTATTGCTGATCGGCCTTGGCGTTCTGCTACAGTTTCGCATCGAGGCCATCATTGTTGGCATTTGTTCGTTGCCGCTGGTCTTTACCTATCCGTTCATGAAACGCATCACCTATTGGCCGCAGGCCTTTTTGGGGCTGACCTTTAACTGGGGGGCGTTTGTGGGCTGGGCCGCCGTCACCGGCACCATCGCCCCTGCCGCCGTCGCCATGTATGTGGCGGGCATTTTCTGGACCCTGGGCTATGACACCATCTATGCCCACCAGGACAAAGACGACGACATTAAAATCGGCGTTAAATCGCTGGCCTTGCGCCTGGGCGATGCCACCCCGCAATGGGCAACGGGGTTTTACATCCTGACAACAACCCTTCTGGCGGTATCGGGCGGGCTTGCAGGGTTGCACTGGGTTTATTTCCCGCTGCTGGCCCTTAGCTGCCTGCATCTGGTGTGGCAGGTGCGCACGGTTAATATCAACGATGCGGCCAACTGCCTGAAACGTTTTAAATCCAACCGCGATTTCGCCCTGCTGGTTACTGCATCCATCATCATTGCCAGGACGGTGGGCTAAAGCCCGCTTAACCGACCAACGTAACCGTAACTTCCAATCCCCCATCCAGGGTGGCGCGCCAGCGATCTGGTGCGCAGGCCTTTTCCATGCCGGTCATCGACCCCGTTGCCACCCATTGCCCGGCGCACAGGCCGCCAAACTGGTCTCCCCCGCTATTGGCATAGGCATGCAGGCTTGCAATCGGGTCAATCGGATTGGGCCGGAATGAACAGGGTTGGTCATTCCGGTATAATTCTGGCAGCATTGATGGAATTTGGCCGTCTTTAACAAAGGCCTGCTGCGCCCCGATCACCAGCCCCCGATTGAGCAAACAATCAGCCAGACGTTCCAGAATGGTCTGGTCATCATCGCTAAACCGGCATTGTATCAATTCGAACCCCAAGGCATAAAAATCAATTGCCTGGCAAATCTCGGCACGATCATAGGGATGGGTTGGCCGATACGGCAAGTCGGCCTTCAGATGCAACAAAATTTCGGTTTCAATGCCGGTAACATGGGCAACATCGGCCCCTGATGCAAAAATATCGGCCGCAAAAATAGGCGCGGCAACAGATTTGCCATCGCCATAAGGCGACACTTTCCACCCGGTTTTTTCTACACCCAAAAGGCAGGCAACCTTCTTTTGCAGGATATAGGCTTCCTCAATGGTTGCAGGTCGACTATCGGGGGCAAGCCGCGACGATACCATTTGCGTGATCCGACTTTGCGCCAAAATATGCGCCGCGCGATCAAGTTGCTGTTCCCTGCCCGTCATGCGTCATTCCATCCCTTGATCATCCACCAAAGCAGGCCAAAGGCCTGGTGCCGGATATGCCGTTTCGTAGTGTTTGGCAAGTCGCAAAACAAATCGATCCCGGTTAAAACCGGCAATGATCTGACTGCCAATCGGCAGGCCATTGGTCCCTTGCGGCCCTGGCATAGATGCCGAACCGGGCATCCCGATTTATGACACGGTTCAGACGGCGGTTTGGAAATCGATGGTTGTTTCTGGTGCCAATCCGTCCGACATAACGGGCTGGGGGCAACTTTTTTGGAAACTGGCCTGATCCGCCCACCGATCTTGCTTGCCAGCCGGGGCGAAAGACCGTAAGCCCCGGCAGGTCAGGGGGTCCTGATACAATGCCAGAAAGGTGACGGTGACTGTGAATGAATGACAATGTTTTTGCCGATGCCCTGGTCCCCAAGGTTGATGATCCGCAATTTACCGACCTGATTGCCACCTTCACCGTGCCAGCCCGCGTGCCCTTAACGCCTGAAATCGAAATGTATCTGGCAACGCACATCACCCCGCTTTGGCAAGCCACCGAAGACATTTTGGGCGTGCTCGACATTCCCCCACCCTATTGGGCCTTTGCCTGGCCCGGCGGGCAGGCGATTACCCGCTATATTCTGGATAATCCCGAACTGGTGCGCGGCAAACGGGTGCTTGATTTTGCCTGTGGCGGCGGCATGCAGGCCATTGCGGCGGTGATGATGGGGGCTGCTGACGTTGTCGCCAACGATATTGACCCGGTCGCCATTACCGCCACACGGTTAAATGCAGCGCGCAACAATGTCGAGTTTGCCACCCTGACCGATAATCTGGTGGGCACAAGCAGCCCGGAAAAACGCTGGGATGTGATTTTTGCCGGCGATGTCTGCTATCAGCAAGATATGGCCAATGCCGTTTTGCAATGGCTGATGGCCGAGGCCCTGCTGGGCACGCGCGTTATTCTGGCCGACCCCGGCCGCACCTATGCCCCGACGCGCAATATCGACGAACTTGAAACCTATGATGTCCCGGTTGATGTGGCGGTAGAGGATACCAACACCAAATTTACCCGCGTGTGGCAATTGCTGCCCGATCGCACGGGAATGTAAAGCGGGTAAACTGTATGCTTATGCTGCGCAAAACGCAGGATCTGGCAGCCTGCGCAATTACGGTTTGCGCAACCCATTTTGGGCAATGCGGAAATCTTCGTCTTCGATCAGGCGGATGATGAAATCAGGGTGCGGGACATGACCGGCACGCTGTGCAACATATTGCAGCATTTCCCATTGGCTGCGCGCGGGAAAGCGCCGGTTTTCGGCCTTGATATCGGCAAGGGCGAAAACATCGCCTGGCGAAAATTCGCAGCCATGGCGTGCCACATAGGCCCCAACCCGCGACACCGTCAGACCGCAATCAAGAACAATGCCCGCCGAGGGGATTTGCACATAATCGTAGTGTTTTCCCAGCGATTCGGTCGCGTTCAGATGGTGAAGCTGATCGGGCAATAGCCAGTTAACAGCAACACGCACTGTGGTTCCAGCACTTTCGGTTACGGTGGCAGGCACGGCCCCATAACCGGTTATATGCGCGCAATAAACAACATCATGATTGTCCATCCAGCCCATTGTGACGGGAATATCGCCCGCATCAAAGGGCGGAAAATATTTGCGGGCCAGTTGCCGTGGAGACCGGTTGGACCCCGCCGCCAAAACCGGTACCCGGCCATTTAACAAACGCCCGACGGTCTCGGACGAACCGGCATGAAACGTGCTAACCCTCCGATTGCGCAAAATAAAATCGTGA
>TARA_R110001583_G_scaffold59123_1_pt1 | contig 49194 bp, 40 predicted proteins | sample TARA_R110001583 | Tara Oceans TARA_R110001583 (sample SAMEA4398432) | marine metagenome | biome: Polar Biome; feature: [MES] marine water layer (ENVO:01000295) within the mesopelagic zone...; material: water (ENVO:00002006), including particulate matter (ENVO:01000060) such as...... | reverse complement strand
GATCTTTTTTGCTTCGTTTTTTGGATCAAGCCAAAAAATGAAGTCTGGTTTATTCGCAAAGCTCATGAGCTCGCAAGCTCGGTTGGGCGAAGCACCAATTTATTTAGGACGCTATTGGAAACAAACCAATTTGCATGCTATAGATGCTGATTGCGATGCTGCTTTACAAGGAATCGAATTACAGATTAAATCCTTTACTCATCACTATTCCAATCTTAAGCGTGAAGCAGAAATCTTGTGCATATAAGATGTCTCAGATAAAAACTATAAGGTGAACATGTACAGTCACCTTTTCAGAAGAAATAACATCAATATTGATGTTAACACAGACCTAAATAGCAAAATAAAAAAACAATTTCCCCCTACCATTAGAATTATAATAGTACTAATCACGCTGAGCCTATTCTCTTGTCAGCAGCCAGAAAAGTCCAAAACTGACGAGTCTCAGGCAAAGGTGAAAAAGATCGTAGAGAATTCTGTAGACCGAGATTTAGACGCCATCAAGAAAGATGGGGTTCTCAAGGCTTTGGTCGTCTATAGCAGCACGAGTTATTTTCTTTACAAGGGTCAACCCATGGGTTTTGAATATGAGCTTTTGAAGCGACTTGCGGAGCATCTTGATTTAAAACTGGAAATTGTCGTGTCCATTGATCTCGATTCGGAATTCGAAATATTAAACAGAGGAGATGTGGATTTAATTGCACATGGAATGACCATCACCAATCAACGAAAAGGGGAAGTGGATTTTACTGAATATTTATACCTGACCAAGCAGGTGCTCGTTCAGAAGAAGCCCGACAACTATCGAGATATTTCCTGGGGTGCCCTGCAAAAGCAACTTATTCATGATCCAATTGAATTAATTGATGATACCATATCGGTTAGAAGAAATTCTGCCTACTACGAGCGTTTGATTAGCTTATCGAATGAAATTGGAGGGAACATTGCCATTGATACCCTGGACAGTCAGCTATCAACGGATGAGATTATCAAGATGGTGGCAAATGGGGAAATTAAGTACACAATAGCCGACGAAAACCTAGCCAAAATAAATGCCTCCTACAATCCTATTCTAAAAATTGATATTCCTGTTTCCTTTTCGCAACGAATTGCGTGGGTTACCCGCAAAAATTCCCCTAATTTTCATGCAGTTATCAATAAATGGATAAAAGCAGAGAGAAAGGAAGCAACCAACAATGTTATTTACAATAAGTATTTTAAAAATAAACGAAACTTCAAGCGAAGAATCAAGAGTGACTACTACAGCCTGAATAATAATCAGATAAGTAAGTACGATGATCTGATAAAGAAATATGCGAAAAAAATTGATTGGGATTGGCGACTGCTCGCCGCACAAGTCTATCAGGAATCCAGATTTGATCCGGGTGCCAAATCATGGGCAGGCGCCAAGGGACTAATGCAGGTGATGCCTGCCACGGCAGAGTCTTTAGGTATAAAGGACATTTCTGATCCTAATGAAAGTATCCGAGGGGGTACGGATTATTTGGATCATCTATACAAACGATTCACTGACATTCCAGACTCTCTAAACAGAGTTAAATTTTCTTTAGCCTCTTACAATTGTGGATACAGTCACGTAAGAGACGCCCAGCGTCTTGCAAAGGAAAATGGCTTAGATACTACCATCTGGGCAGACCATGTAGAGAAAATGGTCTTGGCTTTAAGTTTACCTAAGAATTTCAATAAACCCTTTATAAAATATGGATATGTACGAGGATCAGAACCCGTAAATTACATCAAGCAGATTTTCGAGCGTTATGACCATTACAAGCAGTTCATTTCCTTAGACTAATTAGAATGTAAAACGAGCCTCTCACTAAAGGCTCGTTTTTTTTATATGATGAAAACCTTGATATTGGAAAGCACCATCAGGGCATCTACGGACTATTCCCTGACCCAGCAAGGGTCACACGACCTGTGTAAAGCTTCCTGCAGTGTGCAGCGACATTCACACGACCCATGTAAAGCTTCCTGCAGTGTGCAGCGGCATTCACACGACTCATGTGAAGCTTCCTGCAGTGTGCAGCGACATTCACACGACTCATGTAAAGCTTCCTGCAGTGTGCAGCGGCATTCACACATGTTTTAAGCGTGCGTACGGCAAATTTATGTGCTTTTAAACATCAATTCTCAGCAACACCAATAAAACCAATAGTTAAACACATGCAAATATACTAAATGACATAAAAAACACTAAGCATAGACAATAACACACCGTAAATAAACGAAAAAGGCATTCCAGTTGAATATAAAAAACACTACCTTCATGATTGAATTTTTCAAATAAACTTATTTTTATGTTTTAACTATTCATTACCAAACATTCCGTAATAATGAATTCATCGAATTTGTTAAGAAATTAATTCAGATTGTAAATTCAAACGATCCTGAAGTTTTAAAGGTGAAAGTACAATGCGACGACCTTGCAGCATTACTAGCCGTATTAACAGGCTTGTATAAGCCCGATTTAGGCTCTGTTATAACCAAGGAACTTGAAGAGATTGACGCACGCCGCGACAGTGCTCTAGTGGGTATAGAGATGCAAATAAAATCGTTTGCCTACCATTTTGAGCCAGCAAAACAAGAGGCTGCTCAGGCTTTAATTAACTCATTGACCACCTACGGTTCGGGCACTAGTCGCTTTAACTATCAGGCCGAAAGTACAACCATTGACAGCATTGTAGCCAAGTGGGAAAATGATCCTGAATTGGTGAGTGCCCTTACAACACTTAACATGCCTAGCTGGGTGACTGAGTTGAAAACAGCCAATAAGCTTTTCGATGATCGCTACCTGGTTCGTTTGAAAGAAGACGCTATGGCTCCAGAAGAAAATACCGTCGAAGTGCGCAGTCAAATTATTCAGAGCTATCGCACCCTATTAGCACACTTGCAAGCACATGCCACGCTTAGTATCGATAACTCTTACACTGAGACTGTAAAGCAAATCAATTTGCTGATAGAGCAATTTAATAAGCTCGTAGCAGGGCGAAGCAGCACCAAAGAAGAAGAGGAAGTCCTAACACAGGAATAAATCACTTATCACAATAAAAAAAAACGAACTCGTGAGGGTTCGTTTTTTTTTATTCAAAAGCTGTGTCGTCCTGAAATAACGTTACACAAAAAGTAACACTATGGAAAAATAAGAATACTGCCATTAACGAAGAGAACATAAAGATTAAAGAAGTGTTAATGTATAAGTGGTTTGTTAGAGATTTTTTTTAAAACTTGTCATATTTGACATTGTCAAATAATTATTATAAATAATGATATCTCATCTAAAACATTATATTTACAATAAAAAAACTATGAAGAAAAATATTTATTTTTTATTTGTTGCAATGCTGCCTTTTGGACTTATTGGATGTAGTACAGAGGATGAAAGTATTCCTGAAGTAGATTTAAGTGAAATTGATCTACTATTAAATGAATACAACTTACTAGATACTGATGTGAATTTTGAGAACTTCACCTTGGGAATAGATACAAATTTGATTTATTTTAATGGAAGAAAAAAAGATCAATTATTTATTGAATGTTTTAATCGAACTGATAAATCAAATATTCTTTCATGGAATAAGCAGGCTGTAATTGACACTATCGTTACGGTAGATAGAGGATATGGTGAGACATCCACACACAACTTTGAATCTTTTAAGATAAGACAAGCATATACCTACAAAAATAGCCATGTTTTCATTTTACAAGGGGGAGATTCAAATGATGCATTCTCAACATTGTCTTTAGATTTATTTTTTGTTTCCAATCAAGACTACGTTAAGGTTAAAAAAATAAGGAAGGCTGCCATCATTCAAAATTTATTTACTATCATACCTTGGTATGAAGGTCGTGTGCTTTATAATACGGCAGCTGTGGGTGGTGAATCTGTATGTATAAGTTATTCTGTAAATGGTGAGGAAATATATAAAACTGAGGATCATATACGTATTAGCGAAGTAAATATCATACCTATCAATTTATATGAATACATAGGTTTTCAGAACAATTTTTTCTATCGTAATGATCTTACAATAAAAAACCGAACATGGTTTTCTGAAAGTGTATTGCCAGATAATTCTAGAGCGGATGAAGTTAAGATTACTAGAGAAGATTCAGATCATGTGATTTTCGATATTAAATATACCTTGTATAGTGGAGATAAAGAATCTAAGAAATTCAAAGTGGAAATTGAATCTGGAACATTCACAGAAATATAAATAAAGTGTTGTAAACTGTATCGTCCTAAAGGCAAAAAATAGATTCGAATTAAAAACCCGTCAGGTATAAAAAACAAAACGCTTAACTTTTAGAAAGTTAAGCGTTTTAATTGAGGTCTCTGGCGGATTAGCCACCAGATCCATATACGTCTGATTACCTGACTCCTGCATTGTCTAAAATGAGCTACTGGGCTGAAAAAGGGGCTGAATAGGTGATTTCCTTACAATTTAGAATGAATTCAAGCCTATTCGAACAAACTTTACAAACAATCACTTTGATTTAGATGTCCGGTTAAGTTAGAAATTTGTATTTTCATCCTTTCTCCAAAATAATATTTTTAATATGTCTGGCAATCCTTTAGTTATTATTTCAATTTTCACCTTTCCTATTCTCTTTATTGTTTTATACCTATTCCTTAAAATGAGTCCTTTTATCTTTTATAAAGACAAACTCGGAATATTCTTTTATAAAATTCATAGAAAAATCTTATTTGAGAAACTAATTGGAAGAGATTATGACATTAATTATATCATTTATGAATATGCCCAAAATTTAAATACAGAAAATTATAATAAAAGAACTGTGGTTTTTTGGAATAACATTCTAATAAATTTTCATCCTGAATTCGTCAAAGAGCTTAACAGAAAGAAAGCCTCTTTAAATAGCATATACGATCTTGAAGATCTCCACTATGAGATGACCACGAAAACAGTTGATTTCAGAACACTTAAGCACAGTAAGACAATTACTTTAGATAAAGATGAAATAACTAAATCAATACCTAATGAGGTTATAATATCGAATTCACATTTATCGAGAATTGAAATCGAAAACCTAAAAATATTCCAAGATTTAATTTTAGAGAAAGCTACTATTCTAGGTAGTATTAGAGGTCAGTATCAAAAAGCAATGAGACTTGGATTCTTCTACTTCTATTTAGGAGAGAAGATATCTCCAAATTCTACTCCTATTAATTCAATAGAAGTTTGGAAAGAGAAAATCAAATATAAGGGCAGAACTAAAAAGAATGATAAACTTGTAGAAAAACCATTCCATATTACAACAAAAAGCCCGAATGTAAAGGAGAGTAATAACTTCTCCAAAAGTTCTGTAAAAAAGAACATACTTGAAATTCTTAATTATTTTGAAACTATTGAATTTAAAATGGGAATTGATAAAATCTACAAGCTTTGCACTGAACTAAATATTGATTTAAAAGATTAAATCCTTCCAATTACGAATTCCTTTAACGTTCTTTTTTATAAAGGAAATATATCAAAATCTAGTATTTTCTAGTTCTTTCCCCTCTAACACTGTAAACCAGACACTTAAATAGTATGTTAGCTGTCAAATTAAAACATACTTATTATGAAGAAAGAAGGATTTACAATTACAATCAATGCCCCCAATGATCTAATTAATCTTATTAAACAAACCATTAGAGATGAAATAAAACAGAGCAATTCTATCAGTGTAGAAAGAGACAAATATGTAACTATTGAAACTGTTTCCAAAAAATTGCATCTCAGTCGAACAGCAATCTACGAGAGAATTCATCAAGGTAAAATTACTCTATTTAAAGAAGGAAGGCGGTCTCTTTTCGATATCGACGAAATTGAAAATTTGATCAATTCATCATCAATTATCAAAAATAAATAAGATGATGGAAATCCCGAACATAAATACTGAAGAAAATTCTTCCTTAAAGTTAGTAACTAAGTACTCTAAAAAGAATAAAGTCTTCGATTCAAATAGCAACTCTTGTCAAGAGAGTCTTTTAGTAATTAAACCTGCAAATGAATGGAATGAAGAAGCTAGAAAGAAGCCAAACCCCAAAAGGTTATTTGGAGATCTATGGTATGAAGGTGAGGTATGTATTTTTTTTTCCGATACAAATCTTGGAAAATCAATCTTAGCCGTTCAAATTGGTGATAGTATTTCAAAAGGAATTCCTATTCCTGGATTTCAATTCGAAGCTGAAAGACAAAAAGTTCTGTATTGTGATTTTGAACTATCCGACAAGCAATTTCAAATAAGATATACCAATGAAAAAGAAAGCATATATCAATTTGATGATGATTTTCTTAGAGCACAACTCAACCCTGATATAGATGAAATACCTAAAGAATTTAAAAATTTTGATTATTTCATTATTAACACATTAGAACAAGTTATTATATCAAAGTCTATAAGAATCCTAATCGTTGATAATCTAACTTATCTAAACTCAGAAACAGAAAAAACGAGAGAGGGGTCAGATCTCATGAAGAAATTAAAAAGGTTAAAAAACAAGTACAGACTTTCTTTGTTGGCTTTAGCCCACACCCCAAAAAGAAATGCTATCCTTCCAATCACAAGAAATGACCTGATGGGATCTAGCAATCTTATGAATTTTTGTGACAGCTGCTTTGCTTTGGGAGATAGCACTCAAGGAGATAATATCAGATATATTAAACCTATTAAAGTGCGTAACGCTGAGAAGGGAGCAATTGATCACGATGTAACGGTAGTAGCTATAGAAAAAAGTGATAGTTTTTTACATTTTGACCACATCGCACCAGGCTATGAAAATGATCATCTAAAAACAATAGACAAAAAGAAGCTTATAAGTGATGTCATTAAAGTAAAGGAAAACAATGCACACCTATCACTACAACAAATAGCTGATAAAACTGGAACATACAAAATGAACGTTACGCGGATACTAAAAGCAAATGGATTTGATACTAGTGCGTAACAACATTGGATGTGTTACACCTGTTACGAATTGTTACAGAAGCAACTTAGCGATAAATACACTCAATACACTGACCTAATACTGATTAACATCGTCAGATGAGAAAACCTAGTGATTTAATAACAAATTAAATCATAACAAAACGCAACATCTGTAACAACGTAACATCCATAACAAGATGTCACACTCATAACAAACGTAACAGGTGTAACAGGTGTAACAGTGTAACATATTCAAAATTCGTAACACATCTAATTTTGTTACGATGAAACGATTAAACCGAATTATGGAAAAAAATGATATCACGGAAAGTGAAAGAACAAAACTCATAAAAGAGTTCTCGATAAAAGACTTGATAGGAGATCAGGAAAAGAAAATAACTAAATCTATTAAGCCAATATTGACAAATTTCAATGCAGCTGATTTTAATCTTGATGATACAAAACAGGAGGATTCCAAAACGAAAACAAATAAAAATGAAATCACAAAAAAATAAAAAGCAATCAGAACAAACTGATAACAAACAAATTTCAAATCACACTAAAGATCTTAGTACAATAATCAACGAAATTTTAAAAAGTCCAACATCTGGCTTAAGTGAGGAGGATAAAATAAAGTTTATGGACATTCCTTTACCTCCAAAAAAAAATAGTTAATCCAAATACATTTGTATAATCAATACAATAAAAGAGCCATTACTTTAAAGAATAATCTCTTACAAAAAACTGGATCTCTTTAAGTAACTTGTTTCCCTATTAAGCTGAAATAATAGATTGTTAATTAATTTTATATGTTAGTATAGTCTTCCCTGAGCTTCATAAAATCAAGACTTTTTTATTCCTATATTTGACATGTTATCCAAAGGTTGTATTTAAATCTCATTTATTGGGAAATATAAGCATCTATTACATGAGAAATAGTGTTCCTACATTTGGAAATAATGATATATAAAAAATAGAATGACAAGTACGATACAAAGAGCTGAACTACAAGCTCAAATCTGGAAAATAGCCAACGAAGTTCGAGGCTCTGTTGATGGATGGGATTTCAAACATTTTGTGTTAGGAGCTCTCTTCTATCGCTTTATTAGTGAAAATTTCACCAATTATATTGAGGGCGGCGATGAAAGCGTTAATTACGCAAGTTTTCCGGATGATAAAATATCCCCTGAAATAATAGATGACGCTATCAAAACAAAAGGATATTTTATCTATCCAAGTCAGCTTTTTGCTAACATCGTAAAAGGTGCTAATACAAATCCAGATTTAAATACAGATTTAGCTGATATATTTTCAGCTATAGAAAGCTCTGCGAATGGTTATCCATCAGAAGATGATATAAAAGGATTATTTGCAGATTTTGATACAACCAGTAACCGTTTAGGTAATACCGTCGAGAATAAAAATAGCCGTTTGGCTGCAGTTCTAAAAGGTGTAGAAGGATTAAAACTTGAGGGTAATTTCGAAGATAGCAAGATAGACTTCTTTGGTGATGCTTATGAGTTTCTAATCTCTAAATATGCTGCCAATGCAGGTAAGTCTGGCGGTGAGTTTTTTACACCTCAAAACGTATCAAAGCTGATTGCACAGCTTGCTATGCACAAGCAAGAAAAGGTAAATAAAATTTATGATCCTGCAGCTGGTTCGGGATCACTGTTATTGCAAGCAAAAAAGCATTTTGACAATCATATTATAGAAGAAGGTTTTTATGGACAGGAAATAAACCATACCACCTACAACCTTGCACGTATGAATATGTTTTTGCATAATGTAAATTACGACAAGTTTCATATTGTACTGGGAAATACACTCATAAACCCTCAATTAGGAGATGAGAAACCTTTTGACGCTATTGTTTCAAATCCTCCTTATTCTATAAAATGGATTGGTGATGCTGACCCAACGCTTATCAATGATGACCGTTTTGCACCTGCAGGAGTGTTGGCTCCAAAATCAAAAGCAGATTTTGCCTTTGTGCTTCATGCATTAAGTTATTTGTCTAGTAAGGGTAGAGCTGCATTGGTCTGTTTTCCTGGTCTTTTTTACCGTGGTGGTGCAGAACAAAAAATTAGAAAGTATTTGGTAGACAATAACTTTGTAGAAACGGTGATTTCCTTACCGCCTAATCTATTTTATGGTACATCAATAGCGGTAAACATCTTAGTGCTGTCAAAACATAAAACAGATAATAAAACACAATTTATAGATGCAAGTGGTGAAAACTTCTTTAAGAAAGTGATCAATAACAATGAGCTGACTGATACGCATATTGAGCAAATTATGAACATGTTTGATAGCAAACAAGATATTAAACATATTGCAAAATCTATAGATAACACAAAAATAGCTGAAAATGATTACACTCTCTCTGTTAGTAGCTATGTTGAACCAAAAGATACCCGTAAGAAGATTGATATAGATGTGTTGAATAAGGAAGTTGCAAAAACAGTAGAAAAGATAGATAAACTACGTGTCGATATTGATGCAATTGTAAATGAGATTGAAGCATGAGTTATTTAGACAAATTGTTGGAAGGTGCTGTCGTGGAGTGGAAGCCTTTGGGAGATGAGAGTATTGGTAAGTTTATTCGAGGTGGTGGATTACAGAAGAAAGATTTTACCGAAACAGGAGTTGGTTGTATTCATTATGGTCAAATCTATACACACTATGGAACATACACTAATAGAACCAAAACATTTGTTTCTAAAGAATTTGCAAAAAAAGCACGTAAGGCTAAATATGGAGATTTGGTCATAGCAACAACAAGTGAAACTGATGATGATTTATGTAAAGCTGTGGCTTGGTTAGGTAATGACGAAATAGCAGTAAGCAGTGATGCTTGTTATTATACACATAATTTAAATCCAAAATACGTTGCGTATTTTTTTCAAACAGAACAATTTCACAAACAAAAACGACCTTTTATAACCGGTGCAAAAGTAAGACGTGTAAATGCTGATAATTTGGCTAAAATTCTAATCTCCATTCCATGTCCAGATAATCCAGCGAAATCACTTGAAATCCAAAAAGAAATCGTTCGTATTTTAGATACTTTTGCAAAACTTACAACAGAATTTACAACAGAACTTACAGCAGAACTTACAGCACGTAAACAGCAGTATAACTACTATCGCGAGCAATTGTTGAGTTTTGATGAAAAGGAAGTGCAACATCTACCTATGGGAGATGAGAGTATTGGTAAGTTTATCAGAGGTAAACGATTTGTAAAAACCGATATGATTTCAGAAGGTGTCCCATGTATACACTATGGTGAAATGTACACTCATTACGATACTTGGGCAGATAAAACCAAATCTTTCGTTAGTAAAGAGTTAGTTCAAAATAAAAACCTAAGATTGGCTGTAAAAGATGATGTTATCTTGGTTGCAGCTGGAGAAACAATCGAAGATATTGGAAAGGGAACAGCTTGGTTAGGTGAAGAAGGTGTTGTTATTCACGATGCTTGCTTTTATTACAAAAGTACCTTAAACCCTAAATATGTAGCTTATTTTACTCGTACAAGACAATTTCATGACCAAATAAGGAGGCATATTTCTTCTGGTAAAATTTCAGCTATTAACGCTAATGGGTTAGGTAAAGTTAAAATTCCTGTTCCTTCCCCAGAAGAGCAAGAACGTATAGTTAGTATTTTAGACAAATTCGATATTCTAACATCTTCAATAAGTGAAGATTTACCTAAAGAAATAGAGTTAAGACAAAAACAATACGAGTATTACCGTGAAATACTATTAACATTTCCAAAAGAATCGATAGAGGTATAGTATGGGACAGTCATTAACAGAAATAGCAGTAAATTTAAAGGATGCAACTCATAGAAGGAGAGCAGTTACGGAAAGGTTCGCAGATGTGAAAGTACAATTAATTTATGCTTTTAATGGTACTGGTAAAACACGCTTATCTCGTGAATTTAAAAAACTTATAGCTCCTGACGTAGAAATAGAAGATGAAGAAGTTGCGCATGGTCCGAAAGTAATTTATTACAATGCTTTTACTGAGGATCTTTTTGTTTGGGATAATGATACGCCTAATGATTTGAATGAGCCAAAGCTACTAATTCAGCCAAACACATTCACAAATTGGATTTTAGAAGATGAAGGGCAAGACCAAAATATTATCTCTAACTTCCAGGAATATACAGATGATAAATTGACTCCTCATTTCAGTGCGGATTTCTCCGAGGTACGGTTTTCATTTGAACGAGGTAATGATGAAAGTAATGAGAATGTGAAAATCTCCAAAGGAGAAGAGAGCTGTTTTATTTGGAGTGTTTTTTATAGTTTATTGGTGCAAATTATTGATGTATTAAATGTTGCTGAATTAGATGAACGTAGTACAGAAAAATTTAATGAATTAAAATATGTATTTATTGATGACCCTGTAAGCTCATTAGATGAAAATAATTTAATTGAACTCGCTGTAGATATTGCAAAATTGATAAAATCAAGTCAATCAGAAGTTAAATTTGTTATAACTACCCATAATCCACTATTCTATAATGTTTTACACAATGAACTAAAACAAGCAAATTATAAAAAATATCTATTAAAAAATCTAGATGATGGGACTTATGAATTAATAACTCAATCAAATGATTCACCCTTTTCATATCATCTTTATCTCAAATCCGAAATTGAAAGAGCAATCGAAACAGGTCAGCTGAGCAAGTATCATTTCAATTTCCTTAGAAACATTTTAGAAAAAACCTCTACCTTTCTGGGGCATCAAAACTGGGGAGAACTCTTACCAGAAAGAACTCCAGGAGAAAGGGACTCGTATCTAACACGTATCGTCAATATTTCAAGTCATTCTAAACATGCCAACGAAGAAGTATTTTACCTAAACGAAAATGACAAAAACGTTTTGGGGTATTTAATGAGAAATACTAAAATTTTTGAGTTTTTTAAATAAGACGTATAATGACACAATACAAAACCATCGCTGAATCAAACAATTTCATTGTTTTAGACAAATACACTAAGTTTTCGGAGGTGTACGAGGCGCCTGCAATCTATCAAACTGAGGCAGACCTAGAGAAAGAACTTATCCGAGATTTACGCAATCAAGGTTATGAACATCTACCTAAGCTTATCACTCCTGAGACAATGCTTGCCAATGTAAGAGTGCAGTTGCAAATTCTTAACAACATGAAATTTTTAGATGGTGAATGGTCTCGATTTGTTGAGGAGTATTTAGACAAACCAAATGATAATCTGATAGATAAGACAAGGAAGATACATGATAATTATATCTACGATTTTGTTTTTGATGATGGTCATATTCAAAACATTTACTTAGTAGACAAAAAGAATGTTACTCGCAATAAAGTGCAGGTAATCTCACAATTTGAGCAAAAAGGTACTCAGGCAAATCGTTATGATGTCACCATATTAGTGAATGGATTACCTTTGGTGCAAATCGAGCTAAAAAAGCGAGGTGTTGCTATTCGTGAAGCCTTTAATCAGGTACATCGTTATAGTAAAGAGAGCTTTAATAGTAAAAACTCACTTTTTAAATATTTACAGGTTTTTGTTATCTCAAATGGTACTGACAGCCGCTATTTTGCTAATACTGTTGAGAGAAGTAAAAACAGTTTTGACTTCACCATGAATTGGGCAAAGTCAGACAATACCCTTATCAAAGATCTAAAAGATTTTACTGTCACCTTTTTTCAAAAAAACACCCTCTTAAATGTCCTTCTTAACTATTCAGTATTTGATGTAAGCGATACACTCCTTGTTATGAGACCCTATCAAATTGCAGCAACGGAAAGGATCTTATGGAAGATCGCAAGTTCCTATCAGGCTAAAAATTGGTCTAAAAGCGAAAGTGGAGGTTTTATTTGGCATACTACAGGATCAGGTAAGACCCTTACCAGTTTTAAAGTAGCACGACTAGCAACACAACTTGATTTTGTTGATAAAGTATTCTTTGTGGTAGATCGTAAAGATCTAGATTTTCAAACCATGAAAGAGTATCAACGATTCTCTCCAGATAGTGTTAATGGATCAGATAGTACAGCTGGTTTAAAAAGAAATATTGAGAAAGATGATAATAAGATCATAGTAACGACAATTCAGAAACTGAATAATCTCATGAAAAATGAGAGTGATCTATCCATCTACCAAAAGCAAGTTGTATTCATCTTTGATGAAGCACATCGCTCACAATTTGGAAAGGCTCAAAAGAACCTTAAAAAGAAGTTTAAGAGGTACTATCAATTTGGTTTTACTGGGACTCCTATATTTCCTGAAAATGCTTTGGGTTCAGAAACTACAGCCAGTGTATTTGGACGTGAAATACACTCTTATGTTATTACTGATGCTATTAGGGATAATAAAGTGCTTAAGTTTAAGGTAGACTACAATGATGTTAGACCTCAGTTTAAAGGTATTGAGACAGAACTGGATGAAAAGAAGTTAAGTGCAGCAGAAAACAAAAAAGCTTTACTCCATCCTACTCGTATCAATGAAATTTCTCAATACATATTACAGAACTTTAGGCAAAAAACTCATAGATTACATGGAAGCAAAAGAGGGTTTAATGGAATGTTTGCAGTTAGTAATATTGATGCTGCTAAATGCTACTATGAAGCAATAAATAATCTACAAAAGGAGAGTGATAAACCTCTAAAGATTGCTACTATCTTCTCCTTTGCAGCCAATGAAGAGCAAAGTGCCGTTGGAGAGATCCCTGATGAAACTTTTGACCCCTCTGCAATGGATACAAGTGCAAAAGAGTTTTTAACTGATGCCATCAATGACTATAATGGTATGTTTAAAACCAGCTTTGGGGTTGATAGTAAAGAGTTTCAAAACTACTATCGTGACCTTGCCAAACGAGTAAAGAGTAAGGAGATTGATCTTCTCATTGTGGTCGGAATGTTCCTAACCGGTTTTGATGCTCCTACCCTCAATACTCTTTTTGTAGATAAGAATCTCCGCTATCATGGCTTAATCCAAGCCTTCTCACGTACCAATCGTATTTATGATGCTACCAAAACCTTTGGTAATATTGTTACTTTTAGAGATCTAGAAAAATCTACCATTGATGCTATCACTCTTTTTGGAGATAGTAATACTAAAAATATAGTCCTTGAGAAGAGCTATAAAGAGTACTTGGAAGGCTTTACAGATATAGCAACTGGTGAAGCTCGTCGTGGGTATATTGATGTTGTAAAAGAGTTAAATGAAAAGTTCCCCACCCTTGATGAGATTGTCACTGAAAAAGATAAAAAAGAGTTCTCAAAGCTCTTTGGTGAATATCTTCGTGTTGAAAATGTACTCCAAAACTATGATGAATTTGCCAACCTTAAAGCACTTCAATCCATAGATATAAACGATCCAGAAGCAATTGTAGCATTTAAAGAAACTCACTTTGTAACAGATGAAGATATATCAGCTATGCAAGAAGTGGAATTGCCAGCAGATCGTACAATACAAGATTATCGCTCCACATATAATGATATTCGAGACTGGTTGCGCCGTGAGAAAAACGGTAAAGAATCAGAAGAATCAGAAATTGACTGGGATGATGTTGTTTTTGAAGTCGATCTTCTCAAATCTCAAGAGATAGACCTAGACTATATACTTGAATTGATTTTTGAACACAACAAAAACACTAAAGATAAAGCCTCCTTATTAGAAGAGGTTCGTCGTATCATTCGTGCCAGTATTGGCAATCGTGCAAAAGAGAGCTTAATAGTCGATTTCATTAATGACACTGATCTTGACGCCATTCAAGATAAAGCAACAATTATTGATGCTTTCTTTGGCTTTGCTCAAGGTAAACAGAAACATGAGGTTGCTGAAATTATTGTTGATGAGAATCTTAATGAAGAAGCAGCAAAACGATATATTACAGCCTCATTAAGGCGAGAGTATGCCAGTGAAAATGGTACCGAACTCAATGCTCTTCTACCCAAAATGAGTCCGCTAAATCCGCAATACTTAACAAAAAAACAGAGTGTTTTTCAAAAAATTGCCTCTTTTGTTGAAAAGTTTAAGGGAGTGGGTGGTCAAATTTAATACAAGCAGTTTGATTTGTTTATTATAAAATGTTAAAGAGTCTCGATAATATAATATTATCGAGATTCTTCTGGTTTACACCAGTTCGAAGGGTTGTGGTTCTGGGTTAAGGAGATGATGAAAAAACTCAAAAAAAATTACAAATTATATTGAAATCAATGGGAACACCTATGGACTGTCCAAATATGCTATAATGAATAATATCAATGCACCACTTATTCTATTTAGGAAATGGATATTCATTCACAAACTTGAGATGATCTTGTGAATTTTTCTTTCCCATATTATCAACATATTCTATCAACCATTTATTTTGCATGTCTGAAATTTCCAATTCCTTTTTGGGCTTGTATTCATATTGGTATGAATAAAATGCAAAACCAAGAGAAAGGATTACGATCGAAATACTACAAACAAAATAATACATCAACCATTTCCGAGTAGTGTTTTCAATTATTATCTTTTCAGATCTCGTCAAATGAATTTCTTCAGGAATTTTGATTGTTTTTAAGCTATTGAGAAGACTCTTGAATAAATTGACATGGGTATTATCAATTTTAACCTCAAACTTCTTAAATCTTGCAAAATGAGCCTTTATATCCTCATTTTGATTTATAATCTCACTGCAAGTTTGGTTTAGATCCTTTATGGTTATTTTCTCCAATTGTTCTTCTTTCGCTAGCTCTTCTAGAAACTTCTTGTTCATTTCGCTCATAGTAGTTTTTATTAGTTGATTTTGTTAGTTCTTGCATATTGCGGATTTGCTCTTGAGCTTGTAATTCCTGTAACATCTTCCCCACTATTTCTTTGGCTAAAGGACTTTTGAGCAATTCTTCAGCATCCATTTCATTCACCTCTAAATATTTGTAGAATTGTTTTGTGGTGATATGTTTTCGGTCAGGGCTGGAAACACCTCTTTTCAAGCCAAACTCTCTCATGGCTTCAGCATAGGATGATTGAAGTTGTTTCATTTCAAGCTTATTAAAAATATCCTTCGCTGATAAACGCCCATCTTCAGTGAGTGGAACCAGGTGCAAATGCAAGTGTGGGGTTTCTTCATCCATATGCAGAGAGCATCGAACTATGTTCTTCGAACCATATCGCTGTGAAAAAAACTCATGGTTTTTAGAAGCCCAATTGAGAATTTCTTTTTTACTGAGCTTATTCATAATTTCTGGACTCCCTGTTAATATGAAACCACAACAGCGTACAGCATTGTCTCTGAGTTTCCTTTTTCCCAGATAGCCACTTTCAATTCGATCTATAACCATCTTTTTAAGCGAACCTTTAACTTCTACCAATTCCAGATTTTCTTTGACTCTTTCCTGATCAACATTCTTAGAAATCTTAATCCGATCGATGTGGTTTCCTAAACCACCCAGATCAGATTTCTTGTATTTGTCCATGTGACAAACTGCAAAACTGTTCATTTATTTCCCCTCCATTTTTTTAATCAGACGATAGTCTGAAAGCCTCGCAGAGCTCGCACCAAACTTGTTTGGTATAGTGAGCTATACTAAAGCCGGACCTTTAATATTAGACACAGCTTAGATTTTCATCTCAAGCCTGAGTTTCTGAAAAAATAGCGGGGAAAATAATATTCGATACTCAAATATCAATTTGAAGTACAGAATAGGATTGGGTGAATCGATGCTCTTTATGAATCCCCACAGATCTTAAAATTAGAGGATAAAAAGCACCCGACATTATCGAACATAACTTAACATCATTGATCTATGGAAGTGTGTTAGAGCTTGTTAAATGAAGTAAAGTAATAGCTTAAAATAAAAATGCTATCAATTCGTATTGTTGGTGGTAATTTGGATATTATTGAGAATTAAGGAAAAAAGAGGAATCTATTTCGAAGGTGTTCTCCTCAACTCTTAGGGCGGTGATTGGATTTTTTTCGTTCTTTGAACTAATAGAATGTTATAAAAAAAAGAGAAGATCTTTTAAAAATCTTCTCTTAGTTTGACAGTTCATAATCAACAACTAGAAGTTCAATTGGAATAGATAGAAACTCTACCAATCCTCTTATCATTTCTAATGTTAATTTTCTTTTTTTGTTGAATATTCTTGATACAAGTGTTTTATCTCCAATTATACCAATAACATCTTTCTTTTCATATCCCTTTTCATCTAAGAAATATTTTATTACTTCAATAGGATCCAATTCAGGTATCTGAAAGTTTTCCTTTTCATACTTATCGATTAAAACTGCAAGAAGAGCAAGATCATCTCCCTCTGGAGTATTGCTCACTGGATTTTCTTCCATTAATGAGCCTAATATATCACATGCTTTTATATACTCTTCTTTAGTTTGAATCACTTTTAAATAACTCATTTTAACGTTTACTTTTCGTTTTTTACTATCGTCTTGCATTCCATTTATCATACTCCTTATGAGTACCAACAAAAAGAATATTAAAGGCTTGTATAGAAAAATTGAAATAAATAATCATTCTATACTCATTCCATTTTATTCTAAAAACAACTTTATCGTCGTTAATTAGACTTGAATTAGGAATTTTAGTTGTAATCTCCTGACTATTTTTAAATACACCATTAACTAGTCTTCTGTGTACTGATAATAATCCTGTTTTTGCTTGATTGTGTTTATTGAAGAAATCTTCAATTTTGTAATAACCTGATGATGTCATCTAATGTAAATTTACGGGTGAATGCTTTTTTAGTTTTCATAATACATTTGATTTAATTTAATTGATTGATTTAAATTAACCTGGGCCTCTCCCTAGTTAATTTTGTTGATTAGGATTTAATTTTTTTCCGAATTATTAATTCGTGACGTAAAAGCAAATTAGACATCACTGAGACAAAGGTAATAAAATAAATGAAGTTGACAAATTGTCAACCGTAAAATTGACTATTTGTCAACTTTTTGTTGAATAATATTTTGATACAAGTTTTATCGATAACAAAAACCCCAGACATTTCAGTCTAAAGCATTCTCATAGTATCGGATTTATCGCCAATGAGTTCCATCCCAGAATTGCGAACTTCCATGCTTACCGATATATTTATATATAGCTAAACAAAAAACTATTAAATTTAAACCACATCAAGTCCCTCTACATATTCTATATTTTTCCATCTTTTGAAGATATATTTTGGAAGATTATCCTGAAGAAAATCCATTAGTCCATGGTCATTCAACTCAAGTGTAAAACGAATAAAATTCAGATTCTTAGATGCTAGCTTCAAGCCCAAATCTTTTGGTTCATCCCTTCCTGAAATTTCAAGAGATTCAAGCCACAATTCATATGTTTCCTTAGTGACTTCAATTTTATCAAATTGTTTGTAATAGTCTCCAATAGCCTCAGATGTTTTATTGAAGTAGTTGTAATTCTTCATCGTATTTGAAATTTAGATTGCCGACTTTGATTCGCCACACTTTTCACATTTCGTTTTAGTAGGATTCAGTTTAAATAAAATAAGGATGTTCTAATAAATTTTGAGCAGTCTCTTCCTTAGTGACTTTTATATATCGGAGGAATTCTCTTTCTGTTTTATGTCCAGTAATTTTCATGATATCTACTGAAGGTATTCCTGCCAAATAAAGATTCGTAGCTCCAGAACGCCTTGCAGTATGAGTTTTAATCAGAGCGTATTTATGGTAATTTTTACGGATTTTCTGTCCTCCCCTAATTCTTTCGATGATGACTAATTCTTTCAACTCCGCCTTTTCGGCTACTTTTTTAATCCTACTATTTAGCTTTTGCTCATATGTCTTTGGAAGCTCATAGTCATACTTCTTTAAAATATTATCCAATTTTGTCCTTACGGGTATCAGAGCTATTTCTCCAGTCTTCTTCTGAATAATGGTTAGGATTTTCCGCCCCCCATTTGTTTCTGATATATTAGCAGGAATAAGTGTTGAATAGTCAGAATACCTCTGTGCGGTATAGCAACCAACTAGAAATACATCTCTAACAATATCCAACTTGGGGAGTTCAGATAAGTCTAAGTCTTCAAGTTTCTTTATTTCCACTTCATTAAGATAAACATCTTGCACATCAACTTTCATTACTTTGAATTTCTTCCTCTTAAACTCAATGTTGTTATGAAGTCCATCCTCTTTGGCGGCATTCATTATTGATTTAAGATGTTTAACATGCCTTCCAATTGTATTGGGACTATAATCTTTAAGAGTAAGAAAATTTACAAAATGGTCATAGAACTCCATATTGATATCATCGAAATCCAATTGCTTTTTTTTCTCTTTTTGAAATAAGTTTAACTGAGACTGAAATCCCTTATAATTCTTAACGGTTAAAGGTTTATACTTTTCTCCTTTATCTGTAAATCGTTTTCCGCCCCCAGTATCTTCAATGAATTGAGAAATAAACTCATTTAAAGTGAATTTACATTTAGTCGATACAATATGTCCTCTTTCAGTAGATATTAGAGTTCTTAGTAATTCGGGAGTTGGCGCTTGTCCTGAACTTATCAACACTTTATATTTTGCTCTTGCAATCTCTTCAATCTTGGCTAATTCCTTATTAAGAAAGACATGATCAATAGTATTTGATTGCTTAACCTTAAAAGTTGGCTTGCCATGCCATAGAGAGGGTTTTACTTTGAGACCAGTACTGTATTTTAATGGCAAATATTTTTTCCCCTTGGCTGTCATTTTAAAATAACCAAAGTTGTACACCATGTAGATTAGTGTTTCTTTTTGCTGTGAGGAAGGAACATCATTTTGGGGCTCCTTTAACTTATAAGCCAGTTTTTCAGTCATAACGGTCTTCTTTGTTTCCTCCTAAGGTAACAAAGATTTTTATAAAAGGGGGCTGAAATCGGGGCGGGAAATTTTCTTACGTGCCTGAATGCAGATTTACAAAAACTAACATCAAACATCCTACAAGCCTTGTAAAGTAAGGTAAACATGAAGGTTTGGAGCAAAAAAAAACGAAACCATGCAAGCATGATTTCGTCGTTTTGGAGGTCTCTGGCGGATTCGAACCGCCGTAGATGGTTTTGCAGACCACTGCCTAGCCACTCGGCCAAGAGACCCTTTTCTCTTTAAGAGCGATGCAAAGATAAGTAATAAAGAAAATACTTTACAAACTTTTCAGAGCTTTTATAATATTTTTTTTGTGCCTGTATTTGCAGTCTAAAGAGAATCAAAAACTTATCTACTTAAAGTTAAGCTAACTTTCTCAATTTGCCCGCCCATAGGGGGATTCATTTTCGAAACCTTAACAGTAGCTAGCTCCAATTCTGGGAATTTTGCGTACAGCATATCCAATAAACGTTGAGCCACATGTTCCAACAGGTGAGATTTAATCTTAAATTCTTCCTGAATCATTTCGTATGCTCGCTGATAATTGAGTGCATCAGTAATCGCATCGGATGCAGCTGGCTTTTCAGCATTATACTCCATTCGCACGTACACAATAAACTTATTGCCTACCACTTGCTCTTCAACAAAACAGCCATGGTAGCCATAAAATTCCAATCCTTCTAGTTCTATAATTCCCTTCATACCTGTAGTCATATTTCAGGGCGAATATAGGACAAATTTCCAAAAGCAGAATTCTATTTTGGTCTATGTATGCAAATTCGTTTATATACTACCTGTTTTATTTAGTGAAAATCTCTACTTTTGTCAGTTCGAACCCTTTATATCTGCTTTAAGTGATTAAACAGCATAGCAAGGGAATCAAAAATTAAGCAAGGCGAGATTTCAAACAATCTCAGGCAATACATTGAATCATCTAAATTAGAGTGAAGTATGGATAACAAGACTATGAATGAAGAGAATGCTAACGAAGTAAAACCTCTGAATTTTATCCAGCAGATCATTGAAGAAGATCTGAAAAACAATGTCAATGATGGTAGAGTACACACCCGTTTCCCTCCGGAACCAAACGGTTACCTACACATTGGTCATGCAAAAGCAATCTGCCTAAACTTCAGCCTTGCCCAGCAATACAACGGAAAATGTAACCTACGTTTCGACGACACTAATCCTGTAAAGGAAGATACCGAGTACGTAGATTCTATAATGGAAGATATTAAATGGCTCGGATTTAAATGGGATGGCGATCCTTATTACACATCTGACTATTTTGAGCAACTATACGATTGGGCTGTAAAATTAATTAATGATGGTAAGGCTTATGTTGACGATCAGTCGGCAGCCGTGATTGCAGAACAGAAAGGTACACCAACTAAACCTGGAACTGCAAGTCCGTTCCGTAGCCGTTCAGTTGAGGAGAACCTTGATTTATTTGCTCGCATGAGAGCAGGCGAGTTTAAGGATGGCGATAAGGTTTTACGTGCTAAAATTGACATGTCATCACCAAACATGCACCTGCGTGATCCATTGATGTACCGTATTATGCATGCTCATCATCACCGTACTGGCGATGCTTGGTGTATTTACCCAATGTACGATTATGCTCATGGCGAGTCGGATTATTTAGAAGGTATTACTCACTCAATCTGTACACTTGAATTTGAGGTTCACCGTCCACTTTACGAGTGGTTTGTAGGCAATATTACAGATACGGAATACCAGCCAAAGCAACGTGAATTTGCGCGTTTGAATTTGAGTTATACAGTAATGAGTAAGCGTAAGCTTCTTCAATTAGTAAATGAAAATCATGTATCGGGATGGGATGATCCTCGAATGCCAACCATTTCTGGTTTGCGTCGTAGAGGTTACACGCCTAATTCAATTAAAAACTTTGCAGATACCATTGGTGTAGCAAAGCGTAATAACGTAATTGAAGTTGCGGTTTTGGAGCATTGTGTTCGTGAGGACTTAAACAAAACTGCACCTCGTGTAATGGCTGTTCTTAACCCAGTGAAATTGGTATTAACTAACTACCCTGAGGGACAAGAAGAATTCGTGAGCATCGAAAATAACCCTGAAGATCCAGAATCTGGTTCTCGTGAAATTCCTTTCTCAAGAGAACTATATATCGAGCGTGAGGACTTTATGGCAGATGCACCAAAGAAATTCTTTAGAATGACTCCAGGTCGCGAAGTTCGTCTTAAGGCTGGTTATATTGTAATGTGCGAAAAAGCGGTGAAGGATGCTGATGGTAACATCACCGAAATTCACGCTACTTACGATCCTTTATCAAAATCAGGTAGTGGTTCTGAAGAAAGTAAGCGTAAAGTAAAAGGGACTCTTCATTGGGTTTCAACTAAGCATGCTGCTAAAGCAGAAGTTAGAATTTACGATCGCTTATTTAACGATGAAGCTCCTGATAGTCATAAAGAAAAAGATTTCTTAGAATTCATTAATGAGGATTCATTACAAATTCTTGATAACTGTTTTGTAGAGCCTAGTTTGAAAGATTCAAAAGCTGAAGATCATTTCCAATTCCAGCGTTTGGGTTATTTCTCAACTGACAAGGATAGTTCCGCAGATAAATTGATCTTTAACCGTACTGTATCGCTTAAAGATTCATTCTCGAAGGGAAAGAAGAAATAGAGATTCAACATCTCATTCTAATATTTAAAATCCGGTCTAACGATCGGATTTTTTTTATTTGACCACTTTTCCAATCCCAAACAACACCAAAACCTGAATTCAAAAAGAATCTGTAATCAAAAGTATTTTAAATATGCTTTGAGCGGGCTTTGTCAGTCTGCCGTGAGGCGTGCTACAGTTTCAGCCACAAAGAGAAAACAAGGATCAGACTGACTTGATTTTTGATTCGCGAACTAAAATACAATGGTGCTCATATGCCCTCCGGGGGAGTTTACTTTTTGATCTAAGCAAAAAGTAAGAGCCCAACGGCTTGAGCGAAAAAGCAAAAACAAAAAAAAGGACGTTCATGATGAACGTCCTTTTCAGTTTTATTATTCTATAATGGCTTAGCCACATTTAGAAGTTCCACATGATTGACAAATCAGGCAACCTTCTTGGTAAATAACATGCTCTGAGCCACAATCAATACATGTAATACCTTTGGCTTGAGTTCCGTTTGGAATATATTTCTTAAGTGAACGCTCAACACCATTTTTCCATGTATTGATGTTCTCACTATCGAGCTGCAGACCTGAAATCAAATTCACAACTTGCTCAATTGGCATACCATGACGTAATACCCCTGAGATCAATTTAGCGTAGTTCCAGAATTCTTTATCAAACTTGTACGAAAGACCTTCGAAAGTCGTTTTAAAGCCACGTTTGTTGCTGTATTGGAAGTCATATCGCGTATTGCCTTCCTCATCCTTACGTTTAAGGATAAATCCTTTATTTACCGACTTAGGTAATAGGATTCCTTCCTCATCGTCTTGTATACCCGTAAAGATCTCATATGGCTGTCCATTATATAGTCCTAGAATGGCAATCCACTTTGTTTTATTGTTCTGGAAACGTACAACCTCAGCTTCAAGTTCTTCTGGGCGCTTTTCAGGCATACTTGTTCCAGTTGCTTCTTCTTTTTTGTCGTTAGCAATCAATACACCTGAACGAGAACCATCACGGTAAACGGTACAACCTTTACATCCACTCTTCCAAGCTTCAACATAAAGATCGCCTACCAGTTCTTCAGACACATCGCTAGGCAAATTCACGGTTACACTAATCGAGTGATCAATCCATTTCTGAACACGACCTTGCATACGTACTTTTTGCAACCAATCTACATCATTAGATGTTGCATTATGGTAAGGTGATTGTTTTACCAACTCAGCAACTTCTTCATCGGTAAAATGTTTTGCTGTTTCAATACCATTAGCTTCCATCCAAGTCACAAACTTGTGATGGAATACAACAAACTCTTCCCAAGAGTCTCCAATCTCGTCCGTAAAGTCAATACGAACATCTTTATCGTTTGGATTCACCTTTCTACGACGCTTGTATACTGGCATAAATACGGGCTCGATACCCGATGTTGTTTGTGTCATCAAACTGGTTGTTCCAGTTGGTGCAATGGTCAAACAAGCAATATTACGACGACCATATTTCACCATATCTTCATACATATCAGGAGCAGCCTCCTTCAAACGTAGAATGAATGGGTTATTGAGTTCTCTTTTAGCATCGAAAATGGTAAATGCACCACGATCTTTAGCTAAAAGAACAGAAGCACGGTATGCCTCAATAGCAATCACTTTGTGAACTTCCTCAGAGAAATCTGTAGCAGCTTCAGTTCCATATTGCAAGCCCATAGCCGCAACCATATCACCTTCAGCAGTGATACCAACACCTGTACGTCTTCCTTCTTTAGCCTTAGTTCTGATATTGTGCCACAAGTTTCGTTCAACACGTTTCACTTCAGCGTCTTCAGGATCAGCCTCAATTTTATCAATAATAGCATCAATCTTTTCTAATTCAAGATCAATAATATCATCCATAATACGCTGAGCCATTCCAACATGCTTCTTAAACAAATCGTAATTAAAGCTTGCTTGAGGCGTAAATGGATTCTCTACATAGCTATAAAGATTGATAGCCAATAAACGACAAGAGTCATAAGGACACAATGGAATCTCACCACAAGGGTTAGTAGAAACGGTACGGTAACCTAGATCTGCATAACAGTCAGGCACTGATTCCTTCTCAATAGTATCCCAGAATAAAATACCTGGTTCAGCTGATTTCCATGCATTGTGAACGATTTTCTTCCACAATTTACCAGCATCAATATCTTTTGTATAAGTTGGATTTTCTGAATTAACAGGGTACTGCTGTGTATATTCTTTCCCAGCAAGAACAGCTTCCATAAAACCATCAAGTATTTTCACAGAAACATTAGCTCCTGTAACTTTCCCTTGCTCCATTTTTGCATCGATAAATTCTTCCGAATCTGGATGTTTAACAGATACACTTAGCATTAAAGCACCACGACGACCATCTTGTGCAACTTCACGAGTTGAATTCGAGTAACGCTCCATAAACGGAACAATACCCGTAGATGTTAAAGCTGAGTTCTTGACAGGAGAACCCTTTGGACGGATATGTGACAAATCATGACCAACACCACCACGACGTTTCATCAACTGAACTTGCTCTTGGTCAATTTTCATGATTCCTCCATAAGAGTCAGAATCACCATCATTTCCAATCACAAAACAATTAGACAAAGAAGCAATCTGGAATTTGTTTCCAATACCAGACATCGGACTTCCTTGAGGAACGATATATTTAAAATCTTTTAATACTGAAAATATTTCGTCTTCAGACAAGGGGTTAGAATACTTCTCCTCGACACGTGCAATTTCACTTGCAATACGACGATGCATATCATCTGGTGTCTTCTCATAAATATTCCCATAAGAATCCTTCAAGGCGTACTTGTTCAACCAAACACGCGCAGCAAGTTCATCACCTCTAAAATATTTTAATGAGGCTTGAAAGGCTTCTTCGGAATCAAAAGTTTGTTGTTTAACCATTGGTTCTTGTTTCTTGTCTTTGATAGTCATAATCCTATTAATTGTGATATAAGTCGATTTACAGTTTACATAAAAGAGCTTTAACTCTAATTTTTTTCTGCTTGAAATTTCTGATATGCAATTTAGCTATCGTTTTTCAAACCAACAATACCAATGCGAAAAAAGAGAGTAAAGTTATCCACAATCAATTGTTAATATTTTGACTATCAGACATTAGAGTTTTTCAAGAAGTCGAAAAGTTTTCCAAAAAGAAAATATCTAGATATAAGAATACGATCTAGACATACTGAAAACAGAGCCTTTCAGCCAGTTTAAACAATAAAAAGCTATTTAAAATAAGATAAAGAAGTGTTATTTTAAGCTAAAGGACTGAAAGCGTGAACACAGGTAGGTTTGGCTTAAACTAAAACTTTATTGTGTAAAGTATTTTATCCGTGGCACCTCTCATCTCGTCAACGTAATTTTTGGAGTTATTACCAGATTTTTTCCGTTTATCCACATCCATATGATAATTATCAAGAAGGGTATTTAGAGTTTCATACTTTTCATACGAATGTGCTCCCTTAAGAGCAATAAGATCCTTCGCCTCTTTAAATTTATGATAGTTCGGACCAAAAATAACTGGCATGCCATAACATGCAGCTTCAAGAGTATTATGAATACCTCTACCAAAACCACCACCTATATATGAAATATCACCATATCGGTACATAGAGGATAAGACTCCGATACAATCAACAACTAAAACTTCGGCTGTATCAATCTCTGCTTTGGTAGCAGTAGTGAATCGTACATAAGGCTTATTAATAGCACTTACAATGTTCTTAATGTGATTCTCATCAACCTCGTGTGCCGCAATAATGTATTTGTAATTATTATCTGTATTGTTGATATATCTGATGATATTCTCCTCATCCTTTGGCCAAGTGCTACCAGCAATCATCACAGGACGGCCTTGGGAAAAATCTTCAAGTTGAGGTAGTATTTTTGCCTGCTTAGCAATGGAATATACACGATCGAAACGTGTATCTCCAGCTAGGCTCACATTTTCAAAACCAATCCCTTTCAGCAATTCAATCGACTCCTCATTCTGAACAAAGAAGTGAGTAAACGCCCTAAGTATTCTTCTATACAAACCTCCAAAAGGCTTAAAGAAAATCTGATTAGGACGAAATATGGTAGAAAAGATATAGGTTGGGATTTCTTTTTTCCTAAGCTGATTCAAATAATGATACCAAAATTCATATTTAATAAAGAAGACCATTTTAGGGTCAATTATTCGAATAAACTCTTTCGCATTTCGTTTGGTGTCTACAGGCAGATAAAACACATAATCTACACCCTCGTAGTTTTTACGAATCTCATAACCGGATGGTGAAAAGAATGTCAATACAATATTACAATCGGGATGCTTTGCTTTAAAAGCTTCTATTACAGGCCTTCCTTGTTCAAACTCTCCTAATGATGCAGAATGAAACCAAACCAAGTTTGTGTCACCACCTACTGCTTCCTCAATCCTTTTAAGAATATCCCTACGTCCTTGAACCCATTGCTGCGCCTTTGGATTAAATAATGATGCTATTCTTACAATTATAGAATAGAAGAAAATGGATAGATTATAAAACAGAATCATTTGTTAAGCAATTTAGAACCTTACAAGTCGTTTGAATCAAATATGTATTTTACTCTACAAAACTAAACATTTTTAATGTCCATCTATCTACCCTAAAAAAATTATCCCCAAATTAGTCCATTAAATAAAGCAAGGTCTTAAATCCCTATAACATCTAATATTGAAACGAATTCTGATCTTTTGCGTATTTCTGTATTTGAGCACGTTCAGCTATGCTCAGAGTTCAAGCAATATCAGAACTAAAGAAATCAACATTAAAAAAGAAAGCATACAGCTTGATTCTCTTTTAATTTTACCGGCAACGATTAAGCTCTGGGTCAATGACGAATTATTAGACGACTCATTCTACAAACTCAATCTAGCAAAAGGAATTTTTATTCCAGAAGCTAAATTAAAAGCGAAAGGTTCTCATGCTAAAATCACTTATCGTGTATTTAACTACAAGCTAAATCAAGAATTCTACAAACATCAATTAAATGAAATCAATCAACCCGATGTTCTGAGAAGCAAACGATACTCCATAAAACAGAATAATCGAACACTGGGAAATAATTTCAGCTCTCAGATAAACAAACAAGGAAGCTATACCCGTGGTTTGTCAATGGGAAATAATCAAGATGTAGTTAGCAATTCAAACCTCAACCTTCAGCTATCCGGTAAGCTTAGTGAGAATGTCAACATACTCGCTTCTATTACCGATGATAATATTCCTATCCAACCTGACGGAAACACACAACAGATTCAAGATTTTGATCGCATTTTTATCAAACTTTTCAATGATAAACATGAACTCACCCTGGGAGATTACCAAGTTGAAAATTCGCAAAATTCTCATTTCCTAAAGTTCAGGAAAAAAGTTCAAGGAGGACAATACAGCGGTTTAGCTTCTGAAGGGAAGAAAACACAAGTCCACACGCAAATAAGTGCTTCCATTGCAAAAGGTAAGTTCAACAGAATGGAAATGGAAGGACAAGAAGGCAATCAAGGTCCTTACAGACTATTCGGAACAAACAATGAAACTTATATTATAGTGCTAGCCGGTACAGAAAAGATCTACAAGGATGGGAAACTGCTTTCACGTGGCGAAAACAAAGACTATACGATTAATTACAATACTGCTGAATTAAGCTTCAATACTAACCAACCCATAAATAGGAACTCAAGAATTATTGTGGAATTTGAATATTCTGAGGAGAATTATTCTAGATATCTGATTTATAATAGTACAGAAATAAAAGGTAAGAAAGCCAGCTTTCAAATTAACCTTTACAATGAGCAAGATAATAAAAACAATACCGTCAGCCAGAATTTGAATGACGAACAAAAACTTCTACTTAGTCAATCCGGAGATAATCTACAAGCAGCTATCTCATCACAAATTCAGATTGTAGAATACACAAATGATCTCGTTTTATACAAAAAGAATATTCAACAATTTGAAGGAACAGATTATGAAACCTACGTTCATTCAACTGAAGCAAGTGAAGCTGTTTACAGAATTCGTTTTTCATTTGTTGGCGACAAAAAAGGCAACTACAAACAAATTGAATCCTCGGCGAATGGACGAGTTTATGAGTGGGTTACACCGATCAACTCCATCCCACAAGGAGATTTTTCACTTAACTCCCAGATGATAGCTCCTGAAAAACATCAAATAATAAGTCTTGGTGGTCAATTCAAACATTCCGAACGTGCGGAAAGTAAATTTGAACTTGCTTTTAGCAATAAGGACATCAATACTTTTTCTTCCATAGATGATAAAAACAACAAGGCTCTTGCCTTTATGTTTGAGACCAATCGCAAGACCTTTTTAAAGGATACAAACCAGCAATTAAACTCATCAATCGTTTATAATTATTTAAGTGATAATTTCGAGGAAGTTGAGACGTTCAGATCTCCTGAATTCAATAGAGATTGGAATATTCAAGAACAAACAAAGAATAGTAATGAGCATTATATTGAGTTTAAAAACACATACAAAAATAAAATCAGTCAATTCACCTACGAGATTTCAGCCTTAAATCAAGCATCCCAATTTAAGGGATTGCGACAAAATGCTTTTATAAAATATCACAAAAATCATTTTGAGTTGAATTGGAATGCAAACTTTTTAACAAGTGATCAAAACGACACAGAATCAAAGTTTTTTAGAAAAAATATTACCGCCAATTACAATCTGAATACACTAAATATTGGCCTCGAACATCATAGTGAAAACAATAAATGGGAAGAGAAAAGCAGCCGAAATTTACTAGCTAATAGTTTTGCAAGCAGAACTTATAAAATCTACTTAAAAAGCAATGAAAAAAATCTGAATCAATTTGAAACATATTACCAGTACCGCAAAGATTTACTGCCTTGGGAGAATAAAATGAGTTCCCAGAGCGAGTCTGAAGATCTAGGTTTTATTCTCTGGTTAAAAAAGAATAAAAAAAATCAATTAAAACTCAGCAGTAATTACAGAAAGCTGCGCATCCTTAATCAAGATATCAGCAATGAAAAACCAGAAGAAAACTTCCTAGGAAAGCTAGAGCATCGAGTCCGAATTCTAAAAGGAATAATTAGAACATCAACCTACTACGAGCTAGGGTCTGGACTAGAAGCTGATCGCATCTATTCATACATCGAAGTTAATGCTGGACAAGGTGTTTATAAATGGACTGACTACAATAATAACGAGACTAAAGAGATCAATGAATTTGAGATTTCCAGCTTTAAAGATGAAGCCAATTATATTCGTATTTCCAATATCACAACCAACTACAAAAAAGTTTATACAAGCGAATACCGTCAAAGCTTGAACATTCAACTAAAGCGCCTAAAGGGAGACTCTAAGCTTGTGGAATTCGTTTCCTCATTTGGTAATCGTTTTTCATATAAAATCGCTAAAAAGAGCACCAGTAATGATTTCGAACTGTACGGAAATCCTTTCTCTTCAACAAGGAGTAATCCAAACATCATAAACTTAAACACAGCCTTACAAAACACGCTTTCTTTTCATCCGAAGAAGTCAAACACCACCTACGACTACCTCTACTTGAACAATGAAAGCAAGCTGATTCTGAATAATGGATTTGAGAGAAATAGATTAAAGCAAAATGGTTTGCGTTTGATCTGGAGAAAGAAAGATTGGCAAATTCATAACCGAATCGACAAAGGAGCTAAAATTCGCAGTAGCGAAGTGTATTCTAACAAAGACTATGAATTAGATTACATTAAGAATGAGATGAAAATCAAATATCAAGTCGGTCGAAATTTCCAATTAGAGTTTGAATATTTATTTAAGATTAAAGAAAACAAGCTAAATGTTGAGAAAATAGAATCGCACGATTTAGGTATAGAAGCTCAGTTCTCTCCTGGGAAAAAGAAAAACCTAAGTGCCACCATTCATTATCTAAATCTTAGCTACAATAGCGAAAGTAATAGCTCTATTGCCTATGAAATGCTCGAAGGTTTTTTACCTGGAAACAACATGACATGGCAACTAAACTATCAGCAACAACTATCGAAAACATTCCAAATGAATATCAACTATAGAGGCCGTCAAGCTGAAGAAAATGCCGCAATTCATGTAGGAAGCGTGGAATTAAGAGCTTATTTCTAAAAATATTCACATCGAATAAACTTCTAATATTGCACCATTAACTTCTGAAGTTCTAAAACCACAACACGATGATTCATTGTGCAATGAGATTTCATTTGAACAGGTTAGTCTTCCTTTCTTAACTCTATCGAGCCTCATTGGGCACATACAGATTATCTTCATTCTCAAAAAAAGCAAGAATTGCCTTGCTTTAGTTTAAAAAGGGCGTATCTTTGCAATCGCAAATAAAGAAAGATACCAATCTAAAGATATATTGCGGGGTGGAGCAGTTGGTAGCTCGTTGGGCTCATAACCCAAAGGTCATCAGTTCGAGTCTGGTCCCCGCTACTCGAGAGAAGCTCTTAACGAAAGTTAAGAGCTTTTTTTGTGCCCTGAATTTTCATAAAACTCACTGGGTTCACATCCTCCCTACTTCGAAAAAGCCTTAACAATAGTTGTAAACTTTTTTATAACTTAGTTTTCACTATGCATACAGTTTACATTCTATATTCTAAGAAATTTGACAAGATTTACATCGGGTGTACTTCAAATATTGAAGCTCGTTTCAAATCTCACAATGAACTTGGAACAAAAGGGTGGACAATTAAATTTCGTCCATGGGTGATTGCGCATACCGAAGAATTCGATTCAAAAAGAGAAGCTCTAGATAGAGAAAAACAACTCAAAGGAGGAAAAGGTAGAGAATGGGTGCGAAGCGAAATTATTGCAAAATATTAACCTGGATTCCTATCCGCCTTAGGCGGACTACAGTTCGAGTCTGGTCCCCGCTACTCGAGAGAAGCTCTTAACGAAAGTTAAGAGCTTTTTTTTGTATCTAAAACCTTCCCCCTATTTATAATTTACTTAATGTCTTTTCGCAAAAGAGAATACTTATTCTAAAAGATTTTCAATTTTAAATTAAAGAATCAGCCATATACCGTCCTAAAATATATATCAGAATAGGTATAATAAAAGACCACCAATACTTTCTTGACCATCTCTTAATTCTCTCTAAAATTGGATTTTCTAAATTAATTAAAGCTTCAACTCCAACCGAAGTCAATTTATATGTACGTTCACCTTTGTCATAAATCCAATCACGAGCCTCAGCCTCATTAATTGCTTTTCTTCTTAATAATGAATCGGCTTTTGATCCGAATACGAAACCAATTTCTCTAGACTCTGTCAATAACTTAATCATGTCTTTTTTAAATTTTTTATTCATCTGTCCTCTGTATTAATTTTTGCTCTTATTGAGCACAAGAAAATTAATAACAATAAATCTCATAAAAAATATGGAGGATAATTCTATTTTAGACATAACATCCTCATTATCAGACATAGCGAATTATTCTATACAATGAGAAAACGTCATTTTCTGATTCCATTTTTGTTTTTTACAACTCTTACTTTGCTATGTTTTCTCTTAAATAAAGAAATCGTCCTATAATAATAACCAGACCTCATATCCTTCTAAGGCGGACAAGTTAGAGCCTGATCCCCGCTACTCAGAGAAGTTCTTAACGAAAGTTAAGAGCTTTTTTTGTGCCCTAAATTCTCTAGAGATATCTCTAAAACATTAACCAACTCATTTCCTAAGGCGGACTAAAGTTCGAGTCTGGTCCTCGCTACTTAGAAAAGCTCTTAATTCCACACTTACATGCCTACCTCATAGGCTCTTCCTAAAAAATGATTTGGCTACCTTCATTTTTTCCTTTATCTTGAGAAAAGTGCGTTTAATAATCAATTATTAGTTGTTCGTTGAACATTAAATCTAATCCCCATGAAAAAAATTATTCTACTTCTTTTTTTATTGATTCCATTTTTAGGAAAAACTCAAGACATTGAACAGTTTCTTTTATCTGGAACCGAAGATGCTTCCAAACTAACAAAAAACTATGTGAACCCTGTTGCCAAAGGCTTTATGTATGGCCTAAATAGTGGATGGTACACAACTGCAAGAACTCATAAAAAGTTTGGCTTCGATATCACTTTTGTTGCCAACCTTGCTCAAGTACCAAGTAAAGACGAAGCCTTCAATTTTGTTGAATCTGACTATAAGAATCTAAGTTTAGCAAGTGGTCCAAATGAAATCCAAACCTTATTTGGTGGAAATAACACCACAGTTCTTCAATCTAGAATTGAAACTGAAGGTGGATCCTTCGACCTAGCAAATTTTGACATACCTGATGGAATAGGTAATGATTTACCGATGAGCGCTGTTCCTTCCGTAACGCTTCAAGTAGGAATTGGAATTCCTGTGATTGATGCAGATTTAAAAGTTAGATTTCTACCTAAAGTTGGGACTTCAGATTTAGAGGTTGGTATGTTTGGTATTGGGCTTCAAAAGAGCTTTAGTAAAATGCTTAAAATTGATAAAACACCTTTTGATGTTTCTGCTCTAGTCGCTTTTACTAATTTAAGTGCTGAATATGATATTCAAGGAGATTCAGAATTTGAAGGTTCTGGGCAAAAGTTAGAATTTTCGACAAATGCCATAACTTTTCAAGCTATAGCTTCTGTTAATCTAAAACTTATTGAGTTCTACGGAGCTGTTGGATACAACACTGCAAAAATGGATGTGGATATAAAAGGAACTTATAAATTAGAGTATACTGATGTCGATTCAGGTATGAATATTGGTTATAAGACATTGACAGATCCAGTATCTGTTAAATTTGATGCCAGTGGCGTTAGAGCAACACTTGGTACACGTTTAAACCTTGGTTTCTTTAAAATATTCGCTGATTATACTATGCAAGAATACAACACTATTACAGGAGGTATCGCATTCAGCTTTAGATAAATATTAACTGTTTATCTTCAAATATTCATTTCAAAAAATTAAGAGAGTGTTCTATAAAAGAGCATTCTCTTTTTGGTTGTAGTAGGTGAATCCTATAAATGAGGGGATAAAAAAAGCAGCTACACTTAGTGTAACTGCTTTATTGGGGGTGGGCCCACATGGGCTTGAACCATGGACCCCCTGATTATGAGTCAGGTGCTCTAACCAGCTGAGCTATAGGCCCGACGAAAACAAGACGGTAAAAGTATTTTATTACCTTTGTTTTGCGAATGCAATGTTACATATTTGCATTGGATAATTCAAAAATATTACAAAGAAAATATGCCTAATTTTTCATCAATTCCAAATATAGTCTTCGATTTAGGCGGAGTCCTTCTAAATATCAATCCCGAAAATTCTGTTAATCAGTTTAAAGCGATTGGTTTAAATGATACGACAAGAATTCAGCACGAATATCGAGAAAATGGTTTATTCGATCGTCTTGAGAAAGGAGAAATGAGTCCTGAAGCTTTTCGAAACGAAATTCGTCAGTATATTGATGTCGAAGTTAGCGATCTAGAGATAGATCACGCATGGAATGCCATGCTGCTAGATTTCCCACATGAAAGATTGCTTCTATTGCAAGAGCTTAAGAAAACACATAAGATATACCTCTTAAGCAATACCAATATTATACATTGGGAGCATTATACGCAAAAGCTAAAAGAGATATACGGCGTTGAATTATCTGATTGCTTTGAAAAGGATTATTATTCTCACGACATGGGCTTGCGTAAGCCTGACACAAGCATCTATAACGAACTTTTAAGGACAGAAAACCTTAAAGCTGAAGAAACCCTATTTATCGATGATATGTATTCTAACGTGGAAGCTGCACGCGAAGTAGGCATGATTGCGCATCACCTCGACCTTGAAAATGGGGAAACTATCTTGGATTTATTTACGAAAAACTAATTTGAACCTATTCTTTGATGAATTCACCAATGGTATTATCAAAATTCACGTAATATTTCCCGGGGATTAAATCATCGAATCTGACTTCTCCACCATATCCATCATAGATTAGATTGCCAAACAAGTCAAAAACTTGAAATTGGGTTGGTTCTGAGAACTTCAACTCTGTTTTGACTTTCTTATTCACAAGTTGAACAGGTTCCAGTCTTGATTTGTATTCAATCGTGTCAGAATAATTATCTCTTTCGGTATAATCAACTTGGTGAATTCTAAACATGTTTTCACCAGAATGAATTGGAACTTTAATCCTGTAATTATTTACTCCAGAAGTTCCAACTCCTCTCAATTGTCCAACTGTAACCCATTTATTCCATCGGTACTGCTGTACATTAAAAGGCAATGATCCCAGTTCGTTTGAACATTTCCAGTTTAAGAATTGATCTTTATCAACAAAAGCTCTTTTCAGCTTAAAAGAACTAAGCGCCTTTATTGCTTCTATGTTTATAATAGAAGGCATGATGGAATCTTTGTACTTAATACAAAAGCGAAGATCTTGACCAAGCTTGAAACCCATATGTGCCAAATCAATTTCAAAGGCGCTAGATTCCATATCCTCAGAATATTCCTTATCGTTTATAGAAATTGACTCAATTGTAAATCGGTCTTCCGAATCGGCAAAAGGATTCACAATATAGACATTAGCACCCGTGAAAACTCCTTTAATATTGAGCTCTTGAGACGATGCAATTGTCGATATAAACAGAAAAAAAACAAATATTAGTCGGAAATTCATATTCTTACTTACTGGTTTTACTAGATCTACCTAGTATACTAACGAGTTAAAATTCACTCGAATAAACTTATAATATAATTCAAGATAATAAATTTAGATAAATGAATAAGCTAATTAAATACTTATTCTCTTATTTCTACTTAGCATCTTTCCAATCGCCATTTTCTTTAATAATCTGAATCAGCTCTTCAATAGCATCTTCACTCAAGATATTTTTCTTTATCATTTCTTGAGATTTGTAAAGTGATACTCTTCCTGCTCCTGCACCTACGTAACCGTAATCCACATCACCCATCTCTCCTGGACCATTCACAATACAACCCATAACACCAATTTTAAGGTGTGATAGATGAGCAAACTTCTGCTTCACCTCTGTTACTACATCTTGCAACTTAAAGAGGGTACGACCACAGCCAGGACAAGAAATAAACTCTGTTTTAGATGTTCGAACTCTAGCAGCTTGTAAAATACCAAAAGCAGCAGCATTCAAATTCTCCCGAGAAATATCTCCTGTGTTGTTTAAACAAATACCATTCCCTAATCCGTCGATGAATAAAGAACCCAAGTCGCAAGCAGATTTTAACTGTAGATTTTCCAACTCGTTTTCATTGAAAAGGCGATGGAATACAACTGGTGTTTTACAATTGTGCTGAATCAGTTTAAAAATAAAAGCACGTTGCTCTGCAAAAGCATTTTGATGATTTGATTTGCCAATAAGAACAGCCCTAGGGTTTTCTTTAAGCTTAAGGATAAATTCTTCAGTAAGATCTGCATACTCACAGCTTACAAAATGAATATCTGAACGAAAAGAACTTAAGTTGTCATGAAGAAAAATCTCTGCTGAAAATAAAGGATGAACCTTTTCTGAAAACTGATAAGCATCTTCCCAACATTCTGAATCTACAATAAATCCAAGCTCTTTAGGAAAATCTCTGATAGAAGGATCAGCACCATTGGTATAGATATAATCAACAGCCAAGTCACCTTTCTCCCACTGCGAAGTTTCCATATTCATTTTATAGCCTACCTGTTCCGGTAAATCGCTGCTAAAGTGTTTTTCCAGGCTAAAATCGGCAATAACAATGGCTTGTTTTCGTCCTCCTATATTAGCCACTTCCTGAGTCGATCGTTTGTAAAAATCACATAGATTAATGCCCGAATGAGTTGGAGGTTCAATTGGAGCGTGACCATCCTTCTCAAGGATATAATCTACCATTTTCTGACCAACTGGTGATTCAATCTCTGGATCTTCGGTTAAAGAAATTCGAATCGTATCACCTAAGCCATCGTTCAATAAAGCTCCAGTTCCTACAGCCGATTTAATTCGACCATCCTCACCTTCACCAGCCTCGGTTACTCCAAGGTGCAGTGGAAAATAAAGCTCTTCCTTGTTCATTTCCATTACAAGTAAACGAACAGTTTTAACCATCATCACCGTATTACTCGACTTGATTGAAATTGCAACATCAGAGAAACGTTCATCCTTACAAATACGAAGAAACTCAAGGGTTGCCTCAACCATTCCACGAGGTGTATCGCCATAGCGAGACATAATACGATCGGACAATGAACCATGATTGGTTCCAATACGAATGGCTGTTTTGTTCTCCTTACAAATATCAATTAGAGGAATAAACTTAGTTCGAATCTTCGCCAAACCTTCCTGGTACATTTCCTCACTATACTCCGATCCATCTAAATCGGCTTTCTTATCAACAAAATTACCGGGGTTCACACGAATCTTATCCACATACTGAGCCGCAATAGTTGCCGCTTCAGGATTAAAATGAATATCGGCTACCAAAGGGGTCTCGTAGCCTTTCTCTAGTAAACTCGCCTTAATAAATTTTAAATTCTCAGCCTCCTTTTTGCCTTGTGTGGTCAATCGCACATACTCGGCTCCCGATTCTATCATTCTAATGGATTGCTCAACACTACCTTTAATATCATTCGTATCGGTATTAGTCATCGATTGAACACGAATAGGATGCTGAGCACCAAGAGGTGTCCTTCCTATAAGGGTTTCTGAAGATTTACGTCGAGAATAATTAAATAAATCCTTACAGAAAGTATTGAGTTTCGAAATTGTCATGGACTTTATATTATAAACAGTGATTTATATTTCCCAAATAATATAGTCTATCTGAAAGGATATAAAGCTGTAGGCTATTTGATATTGATAAATCTTAACGTGATTCTATTTGATGTACAAATGTAAGCTATAAATTCTTAAATTTGAATTTCTAATGCCTAGGGAATAGATCATAAAGCCTAGTTTGATAGAAATAATAAGGAAGCGTATTTAAAATCTACGTTCTTCAGCGAAGTTTGCGAGAAATAAGGAGATAAAAATCATGTCAATACAAGTCAAAGAAGTCAGTAAGTTCTACGGAAAACAAAAAGCTTTAGATAATCTAAGTTTCGAGATTTCAGATGCTGAAGTTGTTGGATTCTTAGGACCCAATGGAGCTGGAAAGTCAACTATGATGAAAATTATCACAGGCTTTCTTCCTCAAAGCTCAGGCGACGTATTCGTTAATGGCTTGAATGTGATGGAACATTCTCTTGAAATCCGTAAACAAATTGGCTATCTGCCCGAGCACAATCCACTTTACCTTGATCTGTATGTGAAAGAGTATTTGGAATACGTTGCTGGCATTTATAAACTTGGTAGCAAGAAAAAGCAACGCGTTAACGAAATGATTGAACTCACAGGCTTAGGCTTGGAGCAAAAAAAGAAGATTGGCGCTCTTTCAAAAGGTTTTCGTCAAAGAGTAGGCTTGGCTCAAGCGCTTATTCACGATCCTAAGGTTCTGATTCTTGATGAGCCAACCACAGGATTAGATCCCAATCAGTTGATCGAAGTTCGTAAACTAATTCAGAATATTGGTAAAGAGAAAACAGTGCTGTTTTCCACCCATATTATGCAAGAGGTTGAAGCTATATGCGAACGCGTGCTCATCATCAATAAAGGAAAGTTGGTTGCCGATCAGACTTCAAATAGTATCCACAGCGTGAAGGAATCTCGTGTTTTCGACTTGCAGTTTACCAGCCCAGTTTCCAAAGAACAATTCCAGAGTATTGCAGGTATTACTCATATTCAGACTTTAACAAACAATCGTTACCAGATATCTGCAGTAGCAGATGTGCGAGAACAAATCTTCCAAATGGCAGTCAGCAACCAGCTGGTACTTATCGAAATGAAATCTCAGGAACGCAATCTGGAATCTATTTTCCACGAACTAACCCAACAATAAAGAGATTTTAGTCTTTTTTAACCTAAATCCTTTATATTCTTAGCCAGAAGCAATCTGCATAAGCTTGTTTGTTTCCAAAACTTTGCTTTCCTTTGCATCGAATTAAGTGGAAAGATTTGGCTGATTGCGACCACAGAAAAAAATGCTAAATGGTAATACTTACCCTATTACATTTTCTGTACATAGTACAACCAATGCTTTCCCGTATATTTTATTTATGAAAGGTACTTTTAAAAGGCTTAATTATCTGAAGTCCTAGGACTTTAACCTTTAGACACTTTGAAGTACTCTAAACATTAAAATGTTATGGGATATTTATTTACCTCTGAATCCGTTTCAGAAGGACATCCAGATAAAGTTGCTGATCAAATTTCAGATGCTTTATTGGACAAATTTTTAGCTTTCGATCCAAACTCGAAAGTCGCTTGCGAAACTATGGTAACAACAGGACAAGTTATCTTAGCAGGCGAAGTAAAAACCAAAACTTATATCGATGCTCAAGATGTAGCTCGCCAGGTAATCAACCGTATTGGTTATACCAAAAGTGAGTACCAGTTCGATGGCACATCATGTGGTGTGTTAACGGCTATTCACGAGCAATCGGATGATATTAACCGTGGCGTAGATCGTGAAGATCCAATGAGCCAGGGAGCAGGTGACCAAGGTATGATGTTTGGTTACGCTAGTAAAGAGACTGACGACTACATGCCTTTGTCTCTTGACTTATCGCACCGTTTGTTGATGGAATTAGCAGAGATTCGTCGCGAAGGTAAAGATATGGCTTACCTACGTCCTGATTCAAAATCACAGGTAACTATTCAGTATGCCGACGATGATACAATCGAAAGAGTACACACCATTGTAGTTTCAACTCAGCATGACGATTTTGGTCCTGATGATGAGACTATGTTGGCTAAGATTAAAGATGATGTTCGTAATATTCTAATCCCTCGTGTGATTAAAATGTTGCCAGCTCGTGTTCAGGCTTTCTTCGATGCTGATTTTATTCTTCATGTAAACCCAACTGGTAAATTTGTTATTGGTGGTCCTCATGGTGATACTGGTCTTACAGGTCGTAAGATTATTGTTGACACATATGGTGGAAAAGGTGCTCACGGTGGTGGTGCATTCTCGGGTAAAGATCCTTCGAAGGTAGACCGTTCTGCAGCTTATGCAGCTCGTCATATTGCGAAGAACATGGTTGCTGCTGGTGTAGCTGACGAAATGTTAGTACAACTTTCATATGCTATTGGTGTAGCTGAACCAGTTGGTATCTTTGTAGGTACTTATGGCAAGTGTAATGTTGATATGAACAAAGGTGAAATTGCAGATAAGATTGCTGAAATTTTCGATCTTCGTCCAGCTGCAATTGAGCAACGTTTAAAACTACGTAATCCTATTTACGAAGAGACTGCTGCCTATGGTCACATGGGACGTACACCTCGTACAGTAGTGAAAACATTTGCTTCGCCTTATTTCGAAGATAAGGTAATGGAAGTGGAGCTTTTCACTTGGGAAAAACTAGACTATATCGATAAAGTGAAAGAAGCTTTTAAGCTTTAATCCCTTTTGAACAAGATAAAAGAAAAGAGAGTATCCGCTTAGGGTGCTCTCTTTTTGTATTTAAGTAATAGCTATATTAACATTACCAACTTTTCAACTTTCAAGGCATTACCTCATATACCAAATTCACTTTCACTAATACCTCTTCAGCAATGTTTTTAATTAAAATCCGAGGTATTTTAATATTAAAATCTTTAGGACGTAAGATAAATTCAGATTCAACCACAAAATTGTTCTTTCTGAAATTAATCTTAGCTGGTATGATTATTTTTTGACTTATCCCATGAATTTTAATTTCGCCCTTTGCCATAAACTCTTTTACCCCTATTCTTTCCATATCCAATTTTGGGATGAGTTTTCCTGTGAAAATTGCATTAGGATATTTATCCGATTCCAAATACTTATCATTAAAATGCTTTTGCATTAATGATTTCTTGAATGTGAAACCCGAAATTGGTATCATAAAAGCAAACTCCAAACTTGATAGATCAACCAAGCTTTTAACATTTTTGTTCTCGGCATAAATATTCTCAATAGGAGCAGACGAGAAGAAGGATACAAAACCATCACTCACCTGATATTTATTCTGTGCCTTTACACTAAAGACTATGAAGAATATGAGTACAGAAAATATGCCAATTGATTTATATTTCATCTTACAAACTGAATGATCTCATTATACTAAAACCGATATGTAACTGCCCTTTAAAGAAACGATCGTTATTGAATTGCTGAATGAATCTACCAGGCTGCACGCGAGTCGAATTAGTCATAAAAACCTGAAAAACATGACCTCCTTTTTCAATATCAAAGCCCAGGCTTAGAGCATTTCTATCAAAATCATATAAATCACTGGTAAATGTGGGAAAGGTAAAAACATACTCTAAATTAAAATTTGCTGACTTGTTTATAGCCATACTCATTCCCAAGTTTGTTGCAAGCAGACTATTGGGATGATCACTTGAATTAGCTCTACTCAGGTAAACAAAGCTAGGAGCTATTTGTGCCGAAAACTTATCAGAAAACTTTCTTGACAAAAGCAATTGATTCACATATTCCAATCGATCAGAAAAACTACGATCCTCTTCATAATCTCTGGATTTGATATTGATGCTTCCAAAATAAGAGAATGATACCTGTGGATTACCCGATGTTAACTGCTGAATGAAGGCTCTTTTTAAAGAAAACTGCAGGGTTTTATCAAAATCATTAGATCTAGCTAAACCAATCTGAAGTGAATTAGAAAGTCCATATTCGAAAGAAAGATCAACATTATACATTTGATCAAGACCATATAACTCATCAAGGCCATCTGATACCCGCCCAAATAGGTGAGATACTCTAAACTGTAATTCACCTTTCGACAATTGTACTGTCGACTGACCAAGAATCAAGCGTGAACTTTTAAATGCCATTACAGTTCGGTCCTCTGTACTAGTGTCTAGCTGCTTTAGTAATCCTCCAGAATCTTGAGCAAATGTGAATCCGAAGCTAAAGACAATAAAAGTGACTAGAATGCTTATCCGTTTCAATCTCATAACATGAAAATTTATTTGTTAAGCCTACCTGTAAGTCTAAAAATATAAGTATCAATCCCCAACGACTGTTTCCTAAATAAACATGCCATTATTGATTGACAGATAAATACAAGCATTATTAAGTTACAAAAAGATGAGCGTTCACCCAAAAACATTTAAATTAAGACTTTGCCATATAAGCAGTTAATGAGGTATTAAACCTAAAGAAGATTAAGGAAGTGGTAGTAGAGCTTTTCCAAACAAGATAAAATAAAAGAGAGTATCCATTACGGATACTCTCTTTTTGTATTTAAACATTTGAGGGGCTCAATGATATCCAAGCTTAAACTTTAGTCATACCCTGACATTTACAAGATATATAGAGTCAGAGCATGACAAAAACTTCCTTACATCTCAAATTAATTTACCCACTCAACAACCGCTTCCATTGGCTGGCGCGTTTGTGGGAATGGAGAATCTTCTTTTCTATAGCCAAATGCAACCATTGCTGCTACGCCAAAATGCGCTGTGTCGATAACACCATCAGCACTAAGAATCTCTTCTACTTTTGTTTTATCGAAACCTTCAATAGGACACGAATCCACACCGATTTGTGCAGCTGCTGTCATCATATTCGCAAATGGAATATAAACTTGCTTGCTTGCCCAATCGAATAATTTACGGTCATCTGTCAAATCAAACTCATTATCTTGGAATCCTTTAAAGAAACCTAGTTTCATTTCTTCTACATCAGCTGGTAACCCATCTACTTCCTTAGAAATATAACTTAGGTATTCCGATCCTGGACGCATATCATCGGCTTTTCGAGCCAAAAGAATTACAAAGTGACTTGCCGATGGTAATTGCTTTTGCGCTCCCCAACTCGGTACCATCAACTTCTCACGTAATTCCATATTCTGAACAACAACAAACTTCCATGGTTCCCAACCAAATGAGCTTGGTGACATTCTTCCTACTTCAAGAATAAATTTAAAATCTTCTTCTGAAATCTTCTGATCAAGTTCAAATTCCTTAATGGCACGTCTAAATGCATGAGCCTTGATTATTTCTTCTTTCTTCGCTTTCATCGTATTTACTATTTATTTTTTTATCGAGCTTGCCTTTTTATAAAAGTTTGGGACAAATATATTTTATATATACCTTTGTGTCAAGTACCTACTTAAAAGATATATAGTTACCCAAAAGATACTAATGTTGATTTACAACTAATTGACTGAAGAAAAAAAATAAAGTTATGGCAAAAATAAATTCTGACGCACCTGTTTGTTCTCTAGATTATGCCTTCCGTCGCATAGGTGGCAAGTATAAAGCACGTGTATTGAAGTACATCTACTCAGAGAATAATGTGCTTAGATATGGCGAGCTAAAAAGAATGATTCAGAACATTACTTCAAAAATGTTGACTCAAACCTTACGAGAGCTTGAAGAGGACAAATTGATCAATCGAAGGTTTACCCTGAAGTGCCTCCAAAGGTGGAATATTCACTAACCGATACAGGAAAAGAGCTTATTCCTTTTATAGATCATTTAGGTGCTTGGGGACGAAAGCAGATGGAAAAAGAAGGTGCAGAATAAATAAGTTCGAATGAGATTTATCGATTTACGGAATACAAAAAGAGAGCAAGCTTATTAGGCTTGCTCTCTCATTTTGACCTGACTTCAATTAAAAATTGAATTTGCCGTTTGTATTTTGAGCCTCAGCTTCTGGAACAATTTTTTCAATCGTATCCCAGTGCTCTACAACTTTCCCATTCTCAATTCTGAAGATATCGTAAAAAGCTACTTTCTCTTTCAAGAAGATGCCTTCTGATACTGACAACACGAAGTTACCTTCACCCAATACGATATGGTTCTTTTCGTAAACCATTGGCATACCAGCTTCAGCCAATGCAGCCAATGCTTCTCCCAAACCAGCTAGGCCATCTTTTACACCTGGATTGTGCTGATCGTATTGTTCTGTAGATATATAATCTGTTATTTTATCAGGATTAGCACCCAAGAAAATATCCTTTAATAAGTTTTTCACTAGAGTCTTATTTGCCTCAGTTTTATCAAGATCTTTAATCTCTACCGATCCATCGAACTGCGTACGACCCGATGCTGTTTTCGCTACAATCTCCTGAAGGTTATCCCAGTGTTCAACAATTAAACCATCCTCGAATCGGAAAATATCGATACCTGCTTTAGGGCCAAAAAAGTCGTACTTGGTGTGGGCAACCACAAAGTTTCCATCTTCAAAAACTCTCTGTACATCTACTTTTCCGCCACCGGCATCGTTTAAAGCTCCCAATACAGCGCCAAAACCTGCTAAGCCATCGCCTACTGCCTGATTATGCTGAGTGTAGTTGTTTGCATTAATGTATCCCAATGGTTCGCCAGCTCCTGTTTCAATTGCTTTTAAAAGCTCGCTTACTTTTTGTTTGTTTGAAATCCCCATGTTCGTCTCATTATTATCTGCCTCACATGAAACAAATGAAGCCACTGTTAATACTGTAATGATGAATAATTTTCGCATTGCTTTAGGTTTTTATACCAATTTAATTTCGAAATGATCTTTAAATAAAATGGAATGATTTTTAGTTATATCAAGGCAAAAAAGTAAAATATAGCCAAGTTACCTTGCATCTTTTTTAACGCTGATATAGCTGAAAAGAAACATTTTATAAGATTAGTTTTGATGTTAATTTGGTATTTAAGTACAATACAAAGGTGAGGCAAAAGGAAAGGCAGATAAAGGTAGGTTTACGCCCTTGAATGATACATTTACGCCAAAGGCGGAAGGTTATCGAATTAGAATCGGTCTCTGAATTCTGATGGGGTTGAACTTGTATGTTTGCGGAAGTATTTAATGAAGTTGGTCGGTTCGTCGTAACCCAGTTCGTAGGCAACTTCTTTTATAGCTTGCTTGCTATGTACCAACAAACGCTTTGCTTCTAATATAACGCGTTCGTCTATAATTTGCTTTGGCGTTTTGTCCAAAACACTTGTACACGCCTTATGCAATTGCTTTTCCGACATATTCAATTCGGAAGCGTATTTATTGACCGACCTTTCTTTTCGGAAGTTCTGTTCCAACATAGATCTAAAAAGCATCAGATCATCAAGATGTCCGCTAGGTTTTAAACCTTCGAAGCCTTGTTTACGCATTTCGCGCTCGGCCTGCAACAAAAAGATGTGCAGCATATTATGCAGAATAGGGAAATGTGAATCGTCTGGTTTTCTTAGAAACTCCGTTTCCATGGCATTAAAGAACACCCTTAAATCGGAAGTCTGCGGACTAACTTTCATCTTAGCAATATGGCACAAGTCGTTATACAGAAGGCTTGAATGCAAGAACTGAGCATCCTGTTTGTTTTTACAGAAAAAGCTATCGGTAAAGACAATGGCTTTCCCCTCGTACAAACCTGCCTTATCGTATATGTTTACGCTATTGCTTGGGATAAAAATAAGGCTATTATCCTCCAACGGGATAGGATTAAAATCGACAAAGTGAGTGCCCCTGCCTTTCTCAATCCAAAGAATATGGTAGAACTGAGCCCTATGCGGTACGGTCATCAAATTCTTTTTCGATTTCAGAATCTCAGGTAGGTCTATTATTTCAAACTCCAAATGAAGTCCGTCCTTAAACTTATATTTCTTAATCGATTCTGCCATAAGTGTGACTACAAGGCTATATTGCTAGCCTTATTGTAGAAGATGCAAAATACAGTTTTTTTTTCTGAACATTAAGAATACTTTAGAAGAGGGGCAGCTATAATAGGAAAGAGAGCATCCTATGAGGATACTCTCTTTTTGTAATTACATTATTACTCACAAATTTTGTTTTCAGCTATATTAATTTTCACCTAGTTACTAGCATATCTTTAATATTCAAAACATAAAGAGTTTTCTAAATGACGAACAGATATGTCGATATATTTTGGATTTGAAAACATACTCCGTTTTCTATTACTCCATTCTTCCAATTTTTCAGAAATAATTTGCTTATCAAGTGTTTTCTGGTTGACAGCTATCGAATCTATAGAAGATAATAATTCAAGTGAAAAATCGGAGTAAAAACCATTTAAAAAAGTTGTTGTTTTTTCGGCTATTTCGAATAACTCTGACTTATTTTCAATATGTTTCTTTACTGTCTCGTAACCATCAGCAATCAAGGTTAAAGGTTCAAACGGTTTTTTAGACATATCGCTATATCCCATTAAGTAACTACCATTTAACACATTCAAGACATATCTTACTTTCCCAGAATATGGACCATAAAAGTTAGGTTCAAAATTAAGCTTAAAATAGTTTTCAGAGCCGAACCGTTGCAAAAAATAGCAGATTTTTTCTGATGAAAATTCTGATACATATTCCCCATTTCTTACTAAATCATAGAGAACATATAATAATAAAGCTCGAGCATCTGTTAACTTAATCCTTTCTTTCTTTAAATATTCTTTAATTTGCTTCGTAGGCTCATAAACATATATGTCTATATTAATATTTTCTAATTTTTTTTCAATTATCTTTTTTACTCTTTCCCATTCCAGTCCACCATTACCAGCCCCCAGGGGTGGAATTGCAATGCTTTTAATTTGATTTATTTCAATAATATCTACCAAATCATCTAGTCCATCTTCAACATAACTATACTCAGATGGTTTCCTCCAATCTTTTTTTGTAGGAAAGTTTATTATTATTTTCTCACCAGTTAGCAAATTACTATCACGAGTCACAAATGATTTCCCAACAGCAACTTCATTCCTTTTACATGCCTCATAATAAGCTTTAAAATTATTTGGGTATGCTTTCTTGAACTGCAACGCAATACCTTTCCCCATTACCCCAACAGTATTAACAGTATTAACTATTGCCTGAGCATCACTCTCCAAAATATTACCTATCAAATATTCTATCATAGCTCTATTTTTTAATAATAAGCTTTTCGAATAATTTTAATTTTATTTTCGTCAATCCCCCAATTTACTAATTTATTTTTTGCGGCTTCATTATAACACACAAATCCAATTAAATATTTTGAAGGCAAATCGTCTGAGACTAAAAACTCAGCTTGTTTTTTTCTTTTGATATTTAGATTTTCATGTCCACCCCAAAACGACGCTCTAACTGCATCCCAATCAATAAGGTATGGTAATTCTTTTATACGATTTTTATCATAAAATGTTGTCATATTATCAGTCGCATGTCCATCTGAGAAATAGTATAAACAATCTGAATTTATAATTTTATTTACAGGACAAACCAAATACACAATATCTTCAGCAGTAGTAGCCTTTTCAACAAAATTACCTCCATTTTGCACAACATATAGCATTGGCATCTTTATTCCGAAATAAAAAGGAATAAAATCACCCAAAATAACTGAAGGAGCATCTAAATTGTGATAATCTCCATTATCCACCTTAACTTCTTTGGTACTTCTTGTATCTATTAAACTAACATCTCCAATTGAATTAAAATTGGGGTTAGCATTAATTGAATTTTTATGGGTGATACCATATTGCAGAATATGAGGTATATTCTCTATATGGGTCATTCGATAAATATAAATTTTATTTAATCCCATCATTTTATACTTAATGTATTTAACTCATTCTATATATGCTATTTTTCAATAGAATAACAACCGTCCACTCTACTAAATAATAACATGATTCACTTTTATCTTTACTTAATAAAATTAAAGAATTAACCCATCAGCAAAGCTAATTTAATCCTTGTAATAAATTACAAATATCTAAAATGCTATATTAGATTTTTCAAATAACATATCAATATACTAATCATCATTCTTCATTAATTCAAAAGCTTCTGATATCTGAAAAACAACCTTTGTAGAATCAATAATTGCATAGAATATTAAAAAATTACCAATAAGAATCATAGTATTTATTACAAAGTCCTTGCTTAATAGTTTTATCTCAATGAACCATCTCAGAAAAAGCACATCAACCTCTTTTAAAAAGAACAGAACTAGAACACCTACAAAAACATAAATTGAAAATAGAGCATTATCTTTTAATTCACCAACCAGCTCAGACAACCCTCGTTTTATTGCTTGAATTTCTTCATCACTAAATAATTCATTATCACTATTTCGAGTTAATCGATATAGTGACATATAAATTGTATTGATAGAACTTAGAAAAATTCCTACTACAGCAATAGATAATCCAACCAATACAGCTACAGCATTAAAAATCACTTTTTCTAAAAGGTTAGACAAAATCTCTTGATCTATTGACAAACTCAACAGAATAGAGAAAATTACTATGATTGTAATTGATATATACTTATTCATGTTCAAGATCATCTAACCTGTTTAGCACTTCTTGTAATTGCCTAATAATAGATTCAGTATTCTCTCTCAACATCTGCGGATTGTCAGTATTCAAATCCAATTCCTCTTTTCTCAGATGTTTTTCACTTTTATAACGTTTCTTCCTACCATTCTCAAGAATACCAAGTGTCCAGCTTCCTCCCCCTGAATCAGCATAATCACGATAAGATTCTAACTCTTCAGCTTCGTAACTAAGAGCTGCTCTTTCATTTCTAAAATCTACAGCGACTTTAGTCATATTATGCTTCTTTTTTAACTCACCTAACCATTCATTAGCCTTTTTCCTACCGCCGAATAGGTTAGGTGCATTTAAAGCAAATGCTATTTGATATATCCCTCCTGAATTCTTAATTAAATCCCAAAAAGCAAATTTATCAACTAAGAATTCTAACTTCACTTCATACCCCTGCGATTTTGCGGGTTCCCTAGTTAATAAATCTAGAACATTTTTAACATTTTCAGGTGATGCAATATTTGATTGATTTTCAAAAGCAATAATTTGCCTTTCAGTATCTATAACGAAGAACAATTTTTCCCAATTTTGAATATCTTCTTCATTAAATAATTTTTCATCAAGCCTTATTAAATGTAAATCAGTACTTTTCAATAGGTAGCCAATCAAAAATCTATCATCAGGATTATTATTTATAAGTCTTGTCGTATATACCTTCTTATAATACCCAACTTCTTTAGAAGAAAATATCGGAAAAGTAAACAAATCCTTGGGCTCCATTCCATTATCTAAAGGATATAGAGTTAATGATGATTTAACAACAAAATATCTAATTGCACATAAATTCATTCCTAATTATTTAGTTCTACATTACTTAATCGCAAACTTATGAAATTTAATCCATAAACAATATATTCATCCTAGTCAACTTAATAGATAAATGCAAATAAGAATCTTTGTAATATTATAGTATAATTTGAACTTAGACCTTTTGTTCCCCAAAAGCATACACTTTTCCCATAATACCCCTCACTCTAAACCGCAGCAAGCTTACTATGGCGTATATCGAGTTCTCTGGGGCGCAGGAGAAAATTAATGGCGTATTTCATAAAGATGATGACATGCCCGAACAAATTCTGAAAGCTGTGACCACTACCCACAAACAAGTTGACCATCCCCTTCAGCTTGCCTTGCGAACTTTATCATTATTGGCTCGTACCCTCAAGCATTCCGCTCGTACCCTCAAGTGTTCCGCCCGTACCCTCAAGCATTCCGCTCGTACCCACAAGTGTTCCGCCCGTACCCTCAAGCGTTCCGCCACATATAAAGCGGTAGTGTCTCAATTTTTGTGTAATCGTTTTTAGTTAATTTTAA
>TARA_R110001583_G_scaffold192800_1_pt1 | contig 49255 bp, 40 predicted proteins | sample TARA_R110001583 | Tara Oceans TARA_R110001583 (sample SAMEA4398432) | marine metagenome | biome: Polar Biome; feature: [MES] marine water layer (ENVO:01000295) within the mesopelagic zone...; material: water (ENVO:00002006), including particulate matter (ENVO:01000060) such... | reverse complement strand
GCGCATTGACGCCGCTTGGCGGGAGCGTCCATCTCATCATCCAATAATTTAAATAATAGGCAATACCGTACATAAATAGCTTTACCAAAAACAGACGATGGTAGATATTGCGTTTTTCTATGAACTTATTAAGTTAGTTTAGCTTGTGAAACGACAAACCAATGAATTACACCGACACGAATACCAGCGAGATGCTGTTTAGGGGGATTTATAATCTACTTAGAGGTTTCAGTGAAATATTGAGGTTTGCTGTCGATGACCGCCAATCCATTGCTTACCTGTGTGCGCAGCAAAAGCATTGAGCGCTACTAACGAGCCAACCGCTTGATGATGTTTTTTACCAAAATGCTCGGCAAGTTGTAACCAATCCTCACTATTGATACCTAGATGAGTTAGTAGCGCGCAGGTATTCTTATTAATATTACCGCGCTTATCTGCTCTGATAACTTTTCCTGTTTCTTCTACAAGGGTTAAATAATCAAGCAAGGAGAACGCGATACCTTTTGCTGAGTTTTTATCTTCATTACCAATAAATCCCAGTAAAGGTTTAGGGGTAAACGGCAATTGTGATTTGTTATCAACATCACTTGCTTTGTCATGAATGCGTTCAAAAATAGAAGTGTATTGCGCGGTTTGTACCGAATCAGCCATTTTAGCTCTTATGGGGTTTAAGTCGACATAGGCCATACAGCTAAGTACTGCTTTTTCATCAAGCAGCGCTTGTGACTTAAACCGCCCTTCCCAAAACCTACCTTTGCAGTTATCTTCTGTATTGGCTTTACGGGCGATATGTTCATTTAAGTTACGCATCAGCCAAGATAAATCACTTAAGCGACTTCGCCATTGATTGATAACCTCTTGCGCTTTATCAATTTCAGCTTGGCAACTGCTTTCACCTTTTTGTAATCGCTCAACTAATGGATGGCTATGGTAAAGCTGCTGCCAACGCTGACAAACCTCATCGTCACTCCATGCCACTGCTTCACTTTCATCAATATACACAACAAGGTGATAGTGATTCGACATCACCGCATAAGCCGCAACATCAATAGCAAAAACTGAGGTTAAAAAGCGAATACGGTCGACCATCCATTGTCTGCGGTGTTCAAAGCTTTGTTTGGTGTGATTATCTTCGCCGCATAAATAGGCACGTCGTACACAGCGAGAGATTAAGTGATAATAACGGGTATCTTGCAGGGATACTTGTTTGCTGCGTGCTTGAGTCATGTTGAACACCTCTTCACTGTTGATTATTTAACCATAGTAAATAGGTGGGGTTTAATCAATAAAGTTTGGGTGTCCCAATGTTTTAATGTTTTAGGTGATGTTTATCCTTGATACTTGCGATAAAAAGATCAGTGTTAATAACTGTCGGTAATATGGGCTAAATACCTCACAAATCAGAAACGAACCACCACTTACGAACCAGGCTAAACTATAAGTAACTTTTGTTTCATAAAATCAATAAACACCCTATTTTTATTAGGCATATATTTACTTTGCACATACTGTAAACAAATATCACCTTGATAATTACCTTGTAACTGCCAATCGGTCAAAAGCGGAATGAGTTTTCCCGTTTCAATTCCCTGATGCGCGATATAATCGGGCAAAGAGCCAACACCAAAGCCCTGTTCAATCGCATCTCGACGCATTTCACTGTGGTTAAGTAAATATGATCCAGTCACTTGTACAGTTGTTTGCTGATTTTTATTACTAAATCGCCAACGGTTATCGGTCATATCTTCGCCTAAACAAATACATGCTAAATCTTTTAAATCATCGGGGTGTGTTGGTAGAACATGGCTATTTAGAAAGTCCGGACTTGCACATAACACCTGTTCAACACGACCAATTTTAACATTTACCAAGGCTTCAATAGGGTAATCACTAATATGAATCAAGAAATCGACACCGTCATGGATAGGATCTAAAATACGGTCGGTTACTTTTAAGTGTAATTGAATATCTGGGTAGCATTTTAAAAACTCAACAAATAGCGGCCGTAATACCTTATTCGCTAGTGATTTTGGCGCTGATACTCTCAATAACCCACTGACCGTCGATGTTGCAGATCGACTGGCATTAACCGCTTGATCTGCAGACTCAACCATCTGTTTACAATAATCAAACGTTATTGTCCCTGACTCCGTTAACGCCAGTTGTCGTGTGGTGCGTTGTAATAGTTTGATGCCTAATGCATCTTCTAACCTGCTAATTTGACGGCTCACTGCTGAAGGTGTGACCCCAAGTTTTTTTGCCGCTTTACTAAAGTTCCCTTGCTCAACAACCGTGACAAAAATAGCCATATCGGACAATAAAGGGATTAATTTATTTGTGTCCATGAAGCATAAGTCCTTTTACAAATTGACGTATTGTTTTAAATTACTCATAGATTAACATAGTTACCTAATAATAAATGAGTTGCTGCGAGCATACTTCAAATTGTAAGAGGTGAATATGGAATTATTAATAAATACTTATATGGCAGAGATTATAGCGGTGAGCACCATTGCGATTTTTATGGCTATTTTACCTGGTGCTGACTTTATAATGGTTACACGTACTAGCATTTACAATGGCCGTTTAGCCGGTTTATATATGAGCTTAGGTATGTGTTTATCTGTGTGTATTCACGCTAGCTATTCAATTGCAGGATTAGCCGTGGTGATTGCAAATTCTTCATGGTTATTTTCGGCAATCAAGTATTTAGGCGCGGCTTATCTTATTTATATTGCTTGGCAGTTATTAACAACACGCGAGCTTTTAAATAAAGACCAAAGTAATCCAACAACTCAAATGTCACCTCTTATGGCGTTACGTTTAGGTTTTACTTGTAATATATTAAACCCCAAAACATCTATCTTCTTCTTAAGTATTTTTACTCAGGTGGTGTCGGTAGATACCCCGTTAATAATGCAAGTAAGTTATGGGTTGATCATTATGTTGGCACATTTCATCTGGTACAGCGGTGTTGCTTTGCTGTTATCACATCCAAATATACTGCCTCATTTCAATCGCCAAAAACAAAAAATTGATAAAGTCGCAGGATTTGTATTGATGCTACTTGCTATAAAACTCACCTTAGTGAGTTATGTTTAAGTAGAAAGACGGCTAATATGTAGGCTTATTAATTTTTTAACATAAAAAAGCCTCATTAATTTAACTAATTAATGAGGCTTTTTATTATTTTAATAATGTGGCTTACCAGTTTTCAACACCTTTCATATCTGGCAATTGGTGAGCTATACCTTTATGGCAATCAATACAGGTTTTTTCACCTGATGCTAACGCACTTGAATGCATTTTAACGCTTCGATTACCTTGCTCAGAAAAGTCCATATATTCAAAGTTATGACAGTTACGACATTCTAACGAGTCATTGTCTTTCATACGCTTCCATTCACGTTCAGCCAACTCACGACGATGTCCCTTAAACTTCTCTCTGGTATCAATCAAACCAGTAAGCATGCCCCAAACTTCTTTACTTGCCGCAATTTTACGAACGATCTTATGTGTCCATTTTTTTGGCACATGACAATCTGGGCAGGTAGCACGAACGCCTGAGCGGTTAGAGTAATGAATAGTTTCTTTGTACTCTTCATATACGTTATCTTCCATTTCGTGACAGCCAATACAAAACTCTTCCGTATTGGTGACTTCAAGGGCAGTATTAAATCCACCCCAAAAAATAACACCGCCAGCAAAACCAATCACTAAAATAAACCATAACGCTGCACTGCTTGGCGACCGAAGGTATTGCCATAAGCTCTTTATTTTTGATTTTTTTGTCATTTTCATCCCCTTAATTACGCGTCGATAAAATCATTATTTACTCACTACCTAACGATTCAACCGGCTTAAAGGTATTATCAATTAAATCAGGCGCATTGGCTTGAGTTACATGACACTGCAAACAAAAATATCGTCGAGGTGAAACATCTGATAACGTTGTTCCATCGCGCGCTTCATAATGAGTCAAACTGATTTTAGTCGCACCTGTTTCAGTCGCATACTTCCAAGCATGACAGGTAAGACATTTATTGCTATTAAGATCAACACGGTAGCCACGGGTTTTATGTGGAATGACTGGAGGTTGATGTACATAGTTTCTTCTGATAGTACTTTTATCTTTAATAACTCGCTTTAAACGCTCAGCTTCAGATGTTTCGTCGAGTGTTGAGGAACCACGAAAGGTTTTTAAACCACCCGAGTTTACTTTTTCAACGGCTGATGTCGCATAGGCTGTTAGTAAACCAAGCGTAATTATTAATATTAGTAATATTTTCATTGTTTTATCTCTACCAAATCGGTGTAAAAATTTAAACAGGCACTAAGCCAATGCTTTAGTCACTTTAACTGCACATTTTTTATAGTCAGTTTGTTTTGATAAAGGATCTGTTGCATCCAGGGTTAATTTATTAACCAATTGCTTTGCATCGAACCAAGGCATAAATACCAAACCTTTAGGCGGTCTATTACGTCCTCTGGTTTCTACTCGTGATTTAATTCCACCACGACGAGATTCAATCAGCACTTCATCACCTCGGCGTAAACCTCGTGATTTAGCGTCATCAGGGTGAATAAATAACACCGCATCAGGAAATGCTTTGTGCAATTCTGGTACACGAGCTGTCATTGAACCAGAATGCCAATGCTCAAGTACACGACCGGTACTTAACCATAAGTCAAATTCTTCATCAGGTGACTCTGCCGCGGGCTCGTAAGGTAAGGCAAAAATGATCGCTTTTTTGTCTTTTTTACCATAGAACTGAACTTCGCTACCTTTTTCGACATAAGGGTCGTGCCCTTCACGGAAACGCCATTTGGTTTCTTTGCCGTCAACTACTGGCCAACGTAGACCGCGCTCTTCGTGGTAACGATCAAACGGAGCTAAATCATGACCATGGCCTCGGCCAAAGGTGGCATATTCTTCAAATAAACCTTTTTGAATATAGAAGCCAAAGTAGTCGCCTTCAAAGTTAGTGTCCCCTTTAGATTCGCTCATTGGGAATTTATCTACATTGCCGTTTTTATAAAGCACGTCAAACATAGTTTTACCGCGAAACTCTGGGTTTTTAGCCAATAATTCTTCTGGCCATACTTCTTCAATTTTAAAGCGCTTAGAAAATTCAACTATTTGCCATAAATCAGAACGGGCTTCACCTGGCGCATTCACTTGTTGATGCCAAAATTGGGTACGACGTTCGGCATTACCGTAAGCGCCTTCTTTTTCTACCCACATTGCAGTAGGTAAAATTAAATCAGCCGCTTGTGCTGTTACCGTTGGATACGGGTCAGAAACAACAATAAAGTTTTCCGGGTTACGATACCCTGGAATAGCTTCTTCGTTGATATTGGCTGCCGCTTGCATATTGTTATTACACATCACCCAGTAAGCATTTAACTTACCGTCTTTAAGCATACGGTTTTGTAACGCCGCGTGATAACCCGGTTTTGGCGGAATAGTCCCTTCAGGTAATTTCCAAATTTTTTCAGCAATCGCTCTGTGCTTCGGATTTTTAACAACTAAGTCAGCAGGTAAGCGATGTGAGAAAGTACCCACCTCACGCGCAGTTCCACAAGCCGATGGTTGACCGGTTAATGAAAATGGGCTGTTACCTGGCTCAGATATTTTACCGGTTAATAAATGCACGTTGTACATTAGGTTATTGGCCCAAACACCACGCGTATGTTGGTTAAAGCCCATGGTCCAAAATGATGTTACTTTAACTTTTGGATCAGCATAAAGCTTGGCTAACGTTATTAAGTTAGCAACAGGAACGCCTGATAATTCAGAGGTATGTTCAACAGTATACGTGCTAACAAACTTGGCAAAATCGTCAAAGCTCATTGGCTTAGAGGCACCACTGTCAGGATTTTTAGCTGCTTTTTGTAATGGGTGAGATGGACGTAAACCATAACCAATATCAGTAACACCTTCACGAATATTGACATGCTTTTTCAAAAAGTCTTCATTAACTGCATCGTTTTGAATAATGTAATTAGCAATAAAGTTTAGTATGGCTAAATCAGTTTGTGGGGTGAAGATCATGCCGTTATCAGCAAGCTCAAAACTACGATGTTTGTAGGTTGATAAAACGTTTACTTTAACATGTGGATTGCTGAGTCGACGGTCAGCTAAACGAGACCATAAAATAGGGTGCATTTCTGCCATGTTCGACCCCCAAAGTACGAACGCATCAGCTGCTTCTAAATCATCATAACAGCCCATAGGCTCATCGATACCAAAGGTACGCATAAAGCCACCAACAGCAGATGCCATACAATGGCGAGCATTTGGATCTAAGTTATTAGTCAAAAAGCCTGCTTTCATTAATTTTGATGCAGCATAACCTTCCCAAACCGTCCATTGACCTGAGCCAAACATGCCTACGGATGTTGGCCCTTTATCCTTCAACGCTGCTTTAAATTTCTCGGCCATGACATCAAAAGCTTTATCCCAACTTACCGGAGTAAATTCACCTTCTTTAGCATATACACCGTCTTTCATCCGTAATAACGGCTGAGTTAATCGGTCTTTACCGTACATAATTTTAGATAAAAAGTACCCTTTAATACAGTTAAGGCCTTTGTTAACTTCGGCTTTCGGATCACCTTGAGTGGCAACCACTTTTCCGTCTTGTGTACCGACAAGTACACTACAACCTGTGCCACAAAAACGACAAGGAGCTTTGTCCCATTTTATTTTTGTATCGGCTGAATTAGTCATTAAATTTGAAGCTGAAGTGGGTATTGCAATACCTGCGGCTACGGCAGTTGCGGCAACTGCATTCGCTTTGATAAAGTCACGTCTTGTTAATGTCATACTTTTATCCCCTGATGTTGTGGTAGCCCATAATCATTATGATGAAAAATCAATGATGACGAGATAACACCCGGTAAATTGCTCATATCTGTTATAGTGTTAATCAGGCCTTTGCCTTTTACACCTCTATTTAAATCGTTTTCTTCTATGGTCACGACCATGGAACCATTTTCCCCAATTTCGTGTATCTCAGCGCCGGGGAAAGCAGCAAGCTCTACAGAAACTTCTTTTGTTTTATCTGGTTGAGAAACAAAAATCACACCGGCTATGTTGATTGGTTCTTCTTCTAATAAATTAATCAAACTATTAACCCCTTCGTTATCTATAAATTATGTAGTCTTATGCTAGTTTTACTCGGGCGGTACCGCTTTAACACCCAACATTTTTAACACGGCAACGGCAACTAGCGCTGTACCCGCAAAACCAGCAAAAAATATCACTGGCATAGACGAGTAGCCTAAAATATTCCAAATCATTTGCTCAAGAGCACTCATTTTCTTCTCCTAAAACTCGGGTGAAATTTTATGTCAATTCGGTTATTAATTTAGGTGTTAACTCAATAGCTGTTTGTGGGCAAATGGAAACACAGGCGCCACAGCCATTACATTTATCGAGTTCTATTTGAGGTTGAGGAGTTTTCGACGTTAAGTATTCAAAACTAATCGCTTCAGTTTCACAGCTGTCTTGGCAACTTTGACAAACCACTTGATTCATGGCTAAACAATTACTTTTTATCTTTATATCTAACTGCCAAGCTGTCTGACTGTCTTTTCTATCATCAACAAATAAGGGCTGAGTACAAACATCAATACATTTTTGACAGAAGGTGCATTCACCCTTGGAAAAATCTATTTCTGGAAAACCACCATCACCTTTAACAATAATTTTTTCTTCACAACTCGCGACACAATCACCACATTGAGTACAATCATTAATAAAATGTTGCTCATTAATCACCCAAGGGAGTCTAATAGCGACACTGGTTGATGCCTTTCTGCCGCGAAAAAAATTTCTACGTGCTAAATCAACCATATTTATTATTGCCTTACTGCTATTTGTAACAAGTTATTTTTAATCATGATATTGAACTCGTGGTATCTTAGCTAAGTTGTTATTTCAAACATTGATGTTAATCAATGTTTATTAATAACGTTAAAACTTTATACATTGAGTATTTAGTTCAACACAAAGTGTTTGTCGAACCTTAATTGAGTGTAGTCGATATTTACATTTTATTTGATTTTTTTGAATTTGTTTTTTTTTGAATTTGATTTCTAATGATAGTTACGTGATGGGTACGTGATATTTACGTAATAGCTAGCAGAAAAAATTAGAATAATTAAAATGTGAAAGGGAAATTTGAAAGGGAAACTTGATTAACTAAATCAAGTTTTCAGGTTTGAGTAGCTTGGCAAGATAACTTGGTTCTAAATCAGTCATCTCTTTGGCAACGTCTAGAATAGGTCGTTTTTCCGCATAGGCACGTTTAGCAATATCCGCTGCTTTGCTATAACCAATTTCCCTATTTAACGCAGTGACCAGAATAGGATTACGTGCCAAATTTTCTTCTAACGTTTGAGAATTAACACTAAAATCAGCAATGGTGTTGCTTAACGCTTGGCAGCTCCCACTGAGTAATTGTATGCTTTGTAGAAGATTGTACGCAATAACTGGCAACATCACGTTAAGCTGAAAATTACCCGAGCCGCCTGCCATCGTAATGGTCATATCATTGCCGATAACTTGCGCTGATGCCATAGCGACACCTTCTGGCAATACCGGATTAATCTTACCGGGCATAATACTACTGCCCGGTTGTAATGCTTTGAGAGTAATTTCTCCTAGCCCTGCAAGTGGTCCACTGTTCATCCAGCGTAAATCGTTGGCAATTTTAACTAACGCCACTGCTAACGTTTTCAGCTGACCCGACATCTCAACCGCGGTATCTTGACTACTTAACGCAGCAAACAGATTATCTGCCGTGGAAAAAGCAAAGCCGGTAAGATTAGACAACTGTTGGGCAAATAAACTAGCAAATTGTTCCGGTGCGTTGACGCCAGTACCCACAGCAGTTGCGCCTTGGGCAATCTGACAAAGTCGTTGTTGACTATCACCGATGCGGCTAGCTGCCAGAGCCAATTGTGCCCGCCAAGCAGATAATTCTTGTGCAAAACTAAGTGGCATTGCGTCCATCAAATGGGTCCGGCCTGTTTTGAGTTGACCGGCCAACGCCTGCTCTTTGCTCAGGATCACTGCTTGTAATTGTGTGAGTTCGGGCAATAATTGTTGCTCAAGCGCTATCTGAGCGCTGAGGTGGATTGCCGTAGGAATAACATCATTGCTACTTTGGCTGCAATTCACCTCATCATTAGGATTAATGACTCGTTTCAGTTGTTTCAGTTGCTTAAGTTGCTTGCTCGCTAATGTGGCAATCACCTCATTTGCATTCATGTTGGTACTAGTACCTGAACCCGTTTGAAACACATCAATTGGAAATTGGTCACTGTATTTTCCGCCCGCAACATCCATCGCCGCGTCATAAATGGCATCGGCTATGTCACTATCAAGCATCCCAAGTTCAGCATTTGCTTTAGCCGCAGCGGCTTTAATCAAGCCAAGACTTTCAATAAAGCTTGTCGGCATCACCAAATTACTAATAGTGCAGTTATTTACCGCTCGCTGGGTTTGAGCGCCATACAATGCCTCGCTAGGCACGTTGACCTCCCCTAAGCTATCAGTTTCTATACGATAGGGTGAATCCATCACAGCCTCCAAAAACAATAAATTTAATCGGTTTATCGGTATTTTCTTTATGATTTATGTCTAGCCTTGAGCGACTATCCGGTTAAGGACATAAGTCAACACCCCACCCGCCTGATAATAATCAACTTCAACGCCAGTATCTAAACGGGATAACAATTGAATTTTAACCGACTCTCCCGATGGATAATGGATCACCGCATCCAGTTGTTGATTGGCGCTAATTTCACCGTCCAAGCCCAAAACATCGACGGTTTCATCACCACTCAATTTTAATGATTTACGATCATCTCCTGGCATAAACTGTAATGGCAACACGCCCATGCCAGCCAAATTAGAACGATGGATCCGTTCAAAACTCTCGGCAATAACTGCTTTTACGCCTAATAACAATGTACCTTTAGCCGCCCAATCACGACTTGACCCCGTACCATATTCTTTACCTGCAATAATGACACTTGCCCGTCCATTTTCCTGATACGCCATGGCAGCGTCATAAATAAACATAGGTGCAGACTCGCCTTGTAAATGCGTATAGCCTCCTTCAAGGCCTGGCGTCATTTCATTACGGAGCCTAATATTACCAAAAGTACCTCGCATCATTATTTCGTGATTACCACGACGTGAACCGTACGAATTAAAATGGATATCTTCAACGCCATTATCACGTAAGAACTGTGCCGCAGGACTGTCTTTAGGGATTGCGCTAGCGGGTGAAATATGATCGGTTGTTATGGTATCACCCAACATGGCTAAAATGGGTGCATCAACAATATCGTCATGATTATCACGGTATTTCGGCTCAAAAAATGGCGGTAATTGTATATAGGTTGAATCCTGTGAAAACTGATAACTGGCATTGTCATCGGACTTAATCTCCTGCCACAAGTCATCACCTTCAAATACTGAACTGTATTGTTGTTTAAACATCAGGTGAGTAACACTTTTGAGTAACACCTCTATTTCTGCATTACTTGGCCAGATATCTTTTAAATAGACTTGCTTTCCATCACTGCCTGCGCCGATAGGATCTTTCCCTAAATCGATCCGAGTCGTTCCGGCAAGAGCATAGGCGACAACTAAAGGCGGTGATGCTAACCAAGCCGCTTGTACTTGTGGGTGAATGCGCCCTTCAAAATTACGATTGCCGGATAATACCGCACTGACAAGTACATCATTTTCTCGAACACACTCTGCCACTGGCTTCAACAACGGGCCTGAATTACCGATACAGGTAGTGCAACCATAACCGACCAAATTAAATCCCAACTCATCCAGTGCGGGTTGTAGTCCTGTTTCTACCAGATAGTCGGTAACTACTCGTGATCCGGGGGCAAGTGACGTCTTCACCCATGATTTACACATTAACCCTTTTTCCAAGGCCTTCTTAGCAACTAATCCTGCCGCCAACATTACCATCGGATTCGAGGTGTTGGTACAAGAAGTAATTGCCGCAATAACGACATCACCATGATGCAGAGAGTCAGTACTGCCAGCGAGCGGAAATTTCGTTGCTTGTTGCTCCCCCTTACCGCTGAGTTGAATAGAATCATCCATCGCGACTTTTAGCTGACGCATCGGCACGCGATCTTGTGGTCGACTCGGTCCGGCCAGATTGGTTTGAACGCTGCTCATATCAAGATGTAAACAGGCAGAATAATCAGCTGTGGGTGTGTTTTCATCGTGCCACATCCCCTGCACTTTATAATAGGCTTCAACCAGATCAATACTTTGTTGTTCACGACCAGTCAGCTGCAGATAGTTTAGGGTTTGTTGATCAACAGGAAAGAAGCCACAAGTAGCGCCATATTCGGGTGCCATATTGGCAATTGTCGCGCGATCAGCCAAGGGTAAATGGGCTAATCCCGCACCATAAAATTCGACGAACTTCCCCACCACGCCGTGCGTTCTGAGCATCTGTACCACTTGTAATACTAAATCAGTCGCGGTGATCCCTTCACTCAACTGCCCGGTTAACTCAAATCCAACAACATCAGGTATCTGCATCGATATCGGCTGACCAAGCATAGCCGCTTCCGCTTCAATACCACCCACTCCCCAGCCCAGTACACCTAACCCGTTGATCATGGTGGTATGACTATCAGTACCGACTAACGTGTCTGGATAAACAATACATTCATCATCATTTTCTTCACACCACACCACTTTGGCCAGATATTCTAAATTGACCTGATGACAAATACCGGTTCCAGGGGGAACGACACTGAAATTATTGAATGATTTTTGGCCCCATTTTAAAAACTGATAACGCTCTTTATTGCGCTCCATTTCGATAGTAACATTTTCTTCAAATGCCGCATTGCTTGAAGATTTATCAACATTAACGGAATGATCAATTACCAAATCAACTTTCGATAAAGGATTGATTTTTTGAGGGTCGAGTCCTTGTTTAACCAACGCATCACGCATTGCGGCAAGATCAACTAACGCCGGTACACCAGTGAAATCTTGCATTAGTACTCGTGCGGGATTATAGGAGATTTCATTGGCACTGCCGTGTCCTTGGCTAGCCGCCAACGTTTCAATATCTTTGCGAGAGCAACTTTTGTCATGCTGGTGGCGTAGTAAATTTTCCAGCAACACCTTAATTGACACAGGTAATCTTTCAATTGACTTGTTACCTGCTAGCTCGCCACGATTTATCGCATAATAACTATAAACTTTATCATTGACGTTAAGCGTATTTTTTGTGTCGATAACTGCTGTTTTTTTAGACATGACAAATCTCCGTTACTGGTTAATTTAAATTCATATTTACATCATTTAAGCTTAGAAGATGTAAAGACAATCAACAACATTTATACTCGTTACACTTTAAGATACAGATTTGAGCACTTCAACATTATCATTAATTCTCTCTCCTAAATATCAGCCACCAATATACGACATCTCCACTTTTTTGTGGCTTGCCGTTTCTGCTGTGCGAAGTTGTGAATACTGATCCTCACGCTGATTCCAAATATGTCCTAGAGCACCGGAAATTTGCGTATCGCTTTTACCCAAACGCATGAGGGTTCGTAAATCATGACCAGACTGTCCGAATAGACAAGTATACAATTTACCATCGGTTGAGAGTCGAGCACGCGTGCAAGTGGAACAAAAAGCTTGCGTTACGCTAGATATAACGCCAATTTCACCGCTACCGTCCGCATAGGCCCATCGTTGGGCCACTTCACCGCTGTAGTTTGATTGTGCTTCGATGAGCGGCATCTCTGCGTTGATCATGCGGACAATCTCGGCTGAAGAAACAACATCCTCCATGCGCCAGCCATTTGACGAACCCACGTCCATGAATTCGATAAAACGGACAATATGCCCACTGCCTTTGAAATGCCGTGCCATGGCAACAACATCTTGATCATTAACACCTTTCTTTACCACCATGTTGATTTTAATGGACTTAAAACCAGCGCAATGTGCCGCGTCGATCCCCTTTAACACATCGGCCACGGGGAAGTTAACGTCGTTCATAGCCCGAAATGTCACCTCATCAAGGGAGTCGAGTGATACCGTCACTCGACTCAGGCCTGCGGCCTTGAGCGCTTTGACTTTTTTGGGTAATAACGTGGCGTTGGTGGTAAGCGCTATATCAAGTGACTTACCGTCTTGCGTTTTGAGGGCGGCCAGCATTTCGACTAATACCTCAAGGTTTTTACGCAGCAGAGGCTCGCCACCCGTAAGACGAACTTTCTCAACACCGTGTGCAACAAACAGCCGCGTCATGCGTGTGATTTCATCGAAACTCAACAGTTCGGCTTGCGGTAGGTATTGGTAGCCCTTACCAAAGACTTCCTTGGGCATACAATAGGTACAACGGAAGTTACAGCGATCGGTTACTGAAATGCGTAGATCACGCAAGAGCCGACCGCGCGTATCTGAGATCAGGCCATTAGGTGCCAACGCGTCCCCTGGGATCAGCGGTACTTGACCAGCAGAAAGTAGGTCAATAATAGGGATTGTTTTTAGGGTCATTGGGCACCTGATATGGATAAATTGATCATTAACTGATAAGTCATGACGAGCAGCTATAGTGCGATAGTCCGCCAGTATCAAAGAACTCAAGTGGCTTCAGCCGATAGTATTTTTCTTCTACCTCGATTGATTGCTCGGCGTATGGTTGAGTCATTACTTCCTGCAACGCTCGCACTAATGAGTAATTCCCTCTGCTCGCTTGCTCATAGGCAGGCACAAGGAACCACTCTCGCAAATTATATTTTGGATTGACGAGTTTCATCTGCCTAGAAAGCTCATCTTGGGAGTGAGATCGAGCAGTATTTTCGTCAGTGATGCTAGCGTTGAGGTCTGTCCATGTAGTTAGCCACGCTGACCAGCGCTTGTCCATCCCTGCGGGATCTGCCTTATACGTATCGTTTTTGTAGAAGCTTTTTTTGAGTGGCCCAATATCGCCAGGTACCGTTGATAATTCACGGAAGAAAATGGTGTAATCAACAGCGGTTTGCGCCATCAGCGTTTCGAGTTCACGAAACAACACCGCATTAAAGGTATGCAAGCCAAGTTTGGTAGCCCACATTTTTTCCATTTTCGCCTGCATCACTGTTGCAAAACCAGTACGAATTTCGTCAAGCTGCTTAATAGCATCCTGATCCGATGCTATCAGCGGCTGCAACGCCATGCAAAACATGTAAAAGTTTCGTTCCGCTGCTATGGGCTGATTCATAAACGAATAGTGATATCCCCCCCCTGTCCATGGTTGAAATTGTGGGTTGAACACATCGCAAAATCCGAAGGGACCGTAGTCTAGTGTAAAGCCCCCCGCCGCGCAGTTGTCACTGTTGAAGTTGCCTTGACAATAACCGACACGGATCCAATTAGCTACCAGTGACGTCAAACGGCTGCGGAACTCGCGCGCGAGCAACACCACTTGTTCAGCCGTAGAGCGTGTATTATCGATGACGTCACTGTACTCACGATCGATCAAATGACGCATCAGCATCTCAAGTTCTACCATCGCATTTGGGTGTTCCTGCTTGCGGGCACGGCGGCTGAAAAGCTCTAGCTGACCCACCCGAATGAACGATGGTGCGACACGAGTGGAGATGGCGACCGCCTCAGATATAAGCCTGTCCGGATCCTGTGAACGTGAGCCTTCAGAGTACCACGGTCGGTTAACCTTCTCTGTTTTTGACACGTATAAGCTCAGCGATCGCGACGAGGCTACCCCAAGTGCGTGCATGTGCTCTTGTGCTAAGAACTCGCGAACACTTGAGCGCAGAACAGCGCGACCATCAGCGCCACGGCAGTAGGGTGTACGTCCTCCGCCTTTGAGTTGCATTTCCCAGCGTTGACCGTTAATAACAGCCTCAAGCACAGACATTGCGCGACCGTCGCCGTAGCCGTTACCCGTTTGGAATGGACACTGTTGATAGTATTCGTTGCCAAAAATAGACAGTGCATAGCCCGTTGCCCAACCGACCTTGCGCAGTGGCTCTGGAACCTCTGTTAGGTCTCCAGAGAACAGTCGCATGAAGTCAGCCGACTGTGCCATACTATCGTAAAAACCCAGTTCGCGAAAAAAATTTGTGCTGTGGGTAACGTACTCGGGGTCTTGGATAGGGGTAGGATTGACGGGGACATAGTGCCCGGTAAATACTTGTCTCGGTGTATGATCGAAGCCATCTTCTGTCGCATCAGGATCGCAGTTCAGCGTATCGGTGAGCGAATAGTTTGCCAGCTTTGCAAGATCGTCTAAGCTAGTCACGGTTGAAATAGTTTGCTGGGGAAGTCGATTTATCATAGGGGGCTCCTCATGGCGTGGGTAGAACGGTTTTTTTCCCGCTGCATGGTTGGTCGTATCAACAATTTCTTCGATTCCAGGGGCCAGCCCTTTCAGCATCACTTCGAATCCCTGCCAGCAGGGTTACCTTAGAGGAGGCACATCTCTGGTAGCCCCCGCTCATGTAACCTCGCTACTTATTTTTTAATGTCATAAACTTTTTATTTTTCAACAAAAGCTCTTTCAACAACATAATCCCCTTGTACCCCTTTTTTACGACTTTCCTTGAAGCCTTTTTCGTCAAGAAGGGCGCAAGTGTCTTTTAACATAGAAGGACTACCGCACAGCATCACTCGATCAAACTCAGGGTCAAGTGTCGGTATATCAAGGTCAAGAGATAACGTTCCTGTTTTTATCAAATCGGTAATTCTTCCTTGATTTTTATAAGGCTCTCGAGTGACACACGGATAGTACATAAGCTGTTCAGCTATCATTTCACCCAGATACTCATGCGTAGGCAGATCTTTTGTTATTATTTCGTGGTAAGCCAATTCATTGGTATACCTTACGCCATGGAACAAAATCACTTTATCAAAACGCTCATAAGTTTCAGGATCTTTGATTATACTTAAAAAGGGAGCCAGTCCTGTGCCTGTGCCGATCAAGAGTAAATTACGTCCATCGCGTAAATCATCAATAACCAATGTTCCCGTTGGTTTACTGCCGATAATAACTTCATCACCAATAGCTAAGTGTTGTAATTTGGATGTAAAAGCCCCGCCTTCGACTTTAATACTGAAAAACTCCAAATAATCCTCATGATTTGCACTCGCAAGACTATAGGCTCGCAGGATCGGTCTAGCCTCTTCTTGTGCTAAACCAATAATGATATATTCCCCATTTCTAAAGCGGAGGCCTTGACTACGGGTTGTCTTAAAAGAAAATAGACTATCGTTCCAGTGCACAACATCGGTAACTTTTTCGGGATTGAATTTTTTATGCATGGTTTCTCCTATGCAATATGATTATTTTATTTCTTTACCTGCGGCTTGCAAGTCTGCATGGTAGCTTGAACGCACCAATGGTCCAGATGCCGCATGGGTAAAACCAAGTTCTTTAGCGATAACACCCAGTTGATCAAACTCTGCGGGAGGAACATAGCGTTTAACGGCAAGGTGGTATTTACTTGGTTGCAAGTACTGTCCTAACGTTAGCATATCTACATTATGTTCACGCAAATCTTTTAATACTGCAGTAATTTCATCTTTAGTCTCGCCAAGGCCAAGCATCAGACCTGATTTTGTCGATACCTGTGGATGCATTACTTTAAAGCGACGAAGCAGCTCCAATGAATGCTTATAGTTCGCACCCGGGCGAACTTCACGATACATATGTGGCGCAGTCTCTAGGTTATGATTAAACACATCTGGCGGTGCGGTGCTTAAAATATCGAGCGCTCTGTCTATTCGACCTTTAAAATCAGGTACCAAAATTTCAATTTTTATATGGGGTACTTGCTTTCGTATTGCATTAATACAATCGACAAAATGTTGGGCACCACCATCACGAAGATCATCCCTATCGACCGATGTAATGACGACATATTTTAATTTCATGTCTCGTATTGTTGCGGCTAATTTTTCTGGTTCTTCAGCACTCACGGGTAAAGGTCTGCCGTGTGCTACATCACAAAATGGACAGCGGCGAGTACAGATAGCACCAAGGATCATAAAGGTAGCAGTTCCGTGGTTAAAGCATTCGTTTAAATTAGGACATGAAGCTTCTTCACACACTGAACTTAAATTATGCTTACGCATCGCTTGTTTAATGTGTTCTACCTTGGCTGTGCTTCTCGGCAGTTTTACTTTTAACCAGCTAGGTTTTTTTAAGGTTGTTTCTTTCTCGCTAGCAATTATTTTTACTGGAATAAACGCTAATTTATCGGCATCACGAAGCTTTTCGCCAGCGACAAATTGTGATTGTTTTATATTACTCATCATATTGATTGACCTTGGGGCCAAAAATTGGCCTTCTATGTTTGTACTCGCTCCACTTGAAGATCCGCGTTTCAGCTGTATTGCTTGGCGACGTGTAATATTTTTTTAACCATTGCACGTAAACCATTACCGCGCATCGAACTTAAATGGCTAAATAAATCAATGTCTGTGAAAAAAGCGTTGATATTAAAATCAGTTACTTCTTGCGGTGTTTTTTTATTAAACGCACTAAGAACAATACCTGCTAATCCTTTAACAATTTGAGCTTCACTATCGACAGCCATTAACAGAAGATTATTAATTTCATCGTATTCACATACTAGCCATACCTGACTTTGACAACCAATGATAAGATTTTCATCAGTTCGACAGGATACCGGTATGGTAGGCAGTTCCTTACCAAGGTCAATGATATAACGGTAACGATCTTCCCAATCATCAAAGAAACAAAGAGTATCAGCGATATCTTCAGATTTTATTTTACTACCAAAAGGACTTTCTGATAAGCCAATAACAGACAGTTCATTCATCAAAATAACCCCATCTCTAATTGTGCTTCTTCCGTCATCATTTCTCGACTCCAGGGTGGGTCAAGTACAAGCTCTACCTTGACAGAGTCCACATGAGGTACTAATCCAACTTTATATTTGACATCATCGACTAATACCGGACCCATACCACAACCTGGCGCAGTTAACGTCATAGTAATCACAACGGTATTACCGTCGATTTTACAGTTATATATCAAACCTAAATCAACAATATTGACCGGCATTTCGGGATCGTAGACAGCAGATATTGCCTTCCATACATTCCTTTCCATCACGGTTTTATTGTCTGACTTAGTACCTGACTTACCTTCTGATTCGTCACCTGAGTCATCATCCGAGAGTTCAAATTCTAAAACGATAGGTTCAAAGCCAAGCGCATCGCCATCAGTACCATCAACACGTGCCATATTACCATTAATAAGAACGGTATATGCGCCACCTAATGATTGGGTCAAGGTGACAAAGGTATCTTTTTTAATGATGATAGGAGTTCCATCAGGCACTAATCGTGCTGGACACTCTCTATTCACTGGCATTATTTTTCTTTCCATAGTTTTCTCCGTATTCTCCAATATGAGTCAGTATGCTTTAATTTTGCCGAGTGAATAATTAAACTGAAAAACTTTCACCGCATCCGCATTCCGCTGAGCTATTGGGATTAATGAACTTAATCACTTGATTCAATCCTTCAGTCACACAATCAATTTCAGTCCCATTAACATAAGGCAAAGCTTCTTGAGTGACGTACAGCGTTAACTTATCATCATTGATAATAACTAAATCGTCATTGAGTCTAGATTCGTCAATAAAATCTAATACATATTTAAACCCATTACAGCCACTTTTTTTCACTGAAAAACACAGCCCAATGGCTTGTTTATTTTGTATATTTTTAGTTAGGTAAGTACGAGCGTTCTCACTCAAGGTTACACTGGGCTTACTGGGTTCAAAAGTCATTACAGTCATAATAAAATAATCCTGGTTATCATTATTCGCTAGTTAGTTGGTTGTTTATAGAAAGGTTCTAACTTTAGTTAACGAAGTAAAGAACATAGCTACTTCTTCTTGTGTGTTATAAAGAGAAAACGATGCGCGTACTGTGCCTGAAATGCCCAGCTCATTCATCAATGGCATGGTACAATGATGACCTGTTCGCACTGCAATACCTTGTTGATTAAGTAACGTACCCACATCACTTGGATGCGAATCCCCCATGAGAAAAGAAAAAATAGCCGTCTTGTTTTTTGCCGTACCATAGAGATGAATATCATCCATACTCTTTGACAACTCTAGACAATAATTTAGTAAGCGCTCTTCATGTAGCATGGCACCGACTCGATCAATGCCATTAAAGTAATCTATTGCCGCACCAAGTCCGACAGCGCCGGCAACATTAGGCGTACCCGCTTCAAATTTATAAGGTAATTCATTCCATGTTGCTTGTTGAAAAGTCACCGTTTTGATCATTTCGCCACCGGTTTGAAACGGGGGGAGCTGCTCTAGACGTTCTTCTTTACCGTATAAAACGCCAATACCCGTAGGACCAAATAACTTATGACCGGAGAAAGCATAAAAGTCACAATCAAGTTGCTGTACATCAACAGCACAATGAGCAATAGCTTGCGCACCATCTATCACGGTAATAGCACCAACTTGCTTTGCACACTGCACAATTTCTTTAACCGGATTAATCGTACCGAGCGCATTAGATACATGCGTCATGGCAACAATGGCGGTATTTTTATTGAGTAGTTTTTTATAAATAGAAAAATTGAGCTCGCCTTGCTCATTTATTGGTACAACAACCAGTTTGGCACCGCTTCGCTGTGCTGCCATTTGCCAAGGGACAATATTGGCATGGTGCTCCATTGCCGAAATAAGAATTTCATCTCCGGGCTTTAAAAGACTTTGCGCTAATCCGCTAGCGATCATATTAATCGCTTCCGTTGTCCCTTTGGTCCAAATTATTTCATGACTATGTTTTGCATTAATAAAATGCTTTACGTTACTGCGTGCATTCTCGAATAGCTCAGTGGCGTTATCACTTAAGGTATGAGCACCTCGATGCACATTAGCATTACTATTTTCATAAAATTGATTTACAGCATTAATCACACACTGTGGTTTTTGCGTCGTGGCCGCATTATCCAAATAAATTAACGGTCGGCCTTTAACTTGTTTATTTAATAAAGGGAAATCTTGCCTAATTTTGTCAATATCGAAGGTGTTGTCAGACCTAATGTTAAAGGTATTATCAGAAGTACTGTCTTGTGCAATCGCAGATAAAGAAGACATGGTTATTTTTCTCCTCCGTACTGTAATGGAGTAAATAAGCTAGACAAACGCTGTGTAACAAAATCTCGCACACTACTTTCGGTTAGCTGATTAACTATTTCTGCAATAAAAGCCATACTCAAAAGTCGCTTAGCTTCCACTCTTGAAATCCCTCTAGATTGCAAATAAAATAATGCCTCACTATCAATTTGACCTACTGTAGCGCCATGCGTACATCTTACATCATCAGCATAAATTTCAAGTTCAGGTTTAGTATTAATAGTGGCTAAATCTGAGAGTAATAGATTTTTATTACTGAGCTCGGCCAAGGTTTTTTGGGCGTCTGGATGAATATGAATACGGCCATTAAATATCGCATTCGCTTCATTATCGACTAAACCTCGAAAAACTTCATTACTGCTACAATTGGCGGCAATATGCTCCATACAAGTATGGTTATCAATACTTTGCTTGTGACGACCGTAGAAACTGCCTCTCACATCGGTACTGGCATGTTCACCTTGTAAAGACACCGTAAGATCATTACGTTTTAGTTTAGAAGCCAGACTAATTTGATGCTGTCTATAAATACTGTCACGACCTTGTTGTACTCGGTGATTGCATATACTGGTGACACTTTCATCAAGTTGAATTCGGCTATGAGTGAGCTGAGCGTTATCATTAACAAAACTTTCAATCACCGTATTAACCATTGCGGTATGTTTGAATGGGGCATCTTCGTGCTCAATTACTGTCGCTTTAGATCCAGTTTCAGCAATAATTAATACCCGCATCATACTCGTTTTAGGCTGTTCACCTGTCGAAAAATTTACGATATAGAAAGGCTTATCAACAGAGCAATGCTCAGGAATATGAATAAGCAACCCGTCATTAAGTTGTTCGCTGTTTAGGCTAGAGAAATAATCATGGTAATAGTTATGACTGCTATCTAGGTGATCAACAATAAGTTCTTGCTGAGCAATACTAGCCTCTGAGAATAAAACACTATAAGGGTTACTCTCTTGTTGTGACAATTCACTAACAAATACGCCATTAACAAAAACTAACCGATACGCATCTAAATCACTTATCAACAGTTGTGAAAGTAATTCATTAATATCAGTGACACTTTTTGAATCGAGATCTCCTTTACTTTGAGTGTCTAAGGGATCACTGGATAATAGTGCTTTAAGTCTCAGATATTTCCAGTCTTCTGTTTTTTGTGTCGGTAACTGTAGACTGGTTAGACGTTCACTGGCCGCATCACGAATAGGTTGTAACCACGCGTTTTTATGAGGCTGTTGATCCTTGGTGAAGTCAGTTTTTGTTGCTGTTAGATTATTCATAATTAAACCTTCAGTGAGTTAGCTGGCTGCTCAGTTCCATTTTTATTCTCACTTTCTAACCAGCTGTAGCCTTTATCTTCTAATTTCAACGCTAATTCACTTCCACCAGATTTAACGATCTGTCCGTCGGCCAATACATGGACAAAGTCAGGTTGAACATAATCTAATAATCGTTGGTAATGGGTGATCAAAATAAACGAACGATCGAGACTACGTAAGGCATTGATACCATCGGCCACCACTTTCAGTGCATCGATATCTAAGCCTGAATCTGTTTCATCAAGTAGGCATAACGTTGGCTCTAACATTAACATTTGCATAATTTCGTTACGTTTTTTCTCGCCACCCGAAAAACCTTCATTAACGCCACGCTTAAGAAAATTAGTATCGAGATCAACTAACTTACATTTTTCACGTGCGAGTTTCATAAACTCAACAGCGCTGAGTAGTGGTTTTTTTTGATGGGTATGGAGACATTCAAGCGCTGTTTTTAAAAACTCAAGATTACTAACTCCAGGTATTTCAACCGGATACTGAAAGGCAAGAAAAATGCCTTCGCGTGCCCGCTCTTCAGGCGCAAGTGTTAATAAGTTTTGGCCTTCAAACGTGACAGTTCCATCGGTGGCTTCATAATTTTCACGACCGGCGAGTACGTTCGATAACGTACTTTTACCACTGCCATTGGGCCCCATAATCGCGTGCACTTCACCGGGCTTAATCTCAATGTTTAATCCTTTAAGGATCTCTTTGCCATCGACTGTGGCTTTTAAATTTTCAATTTTTAGCATTTCTTAACCTTAATATATTTTATAAAGCTTGTATCAGCCTAGTTATACGGCTGATATCTGTATCATGAACTTTTTTGAGTCTAGGTAGCACGTTATCCAACAGAGCCCTCTAGGCTGACCTCTAACAGTTTTCCTGCTTCAACAGCAAACTCCATAGGTAACTCTTTGAAAACAGATTTACAAAAACCATTAACAATCATTGATACCGCTTTTTCAGGATCTATACCACGTTGTTGACAAAGGAATAACTGATCTTCACTGACTTTTGATGTCGTCGCTTCATGTTCAACTATTGCACTGGGATTTTTACTAACAATATAAGGAAAAGTATGAGCGGCACATTTATCACCAATTAACAGTGAATCACATTGGGTAAAATTACGTGCTCCTTCAGCTTTGGGCGACATATGGACTAAACCACGATATGAATTTGACCCCTTGCCCGCTGAAATCCCCTTTGAGATAATGGTACTACGAGTATTACGACCCAGATGGATCATTTTTGTCCCCGTATCAGCCTGTTGGGCATTACGTGTTAGGGCAACTGAATAAAATTCACCAACACTATTATCACCCATTAAGACCACGCTTGGGTATTTCCAAGTAATTGCTGAGCCGGTTTCTACCTGAGTCCATGATATTTTCGCATCGGCGTGACAGAGACCCCGTTTGGTAACAAAATTATAGATGCCTCCCTTACCGTTTTCATCGCCTGGATACCAGTTTTGAACGGTTGAGTATTTGATTTGCGCCCCTTTTAAAGCGACTAACTCAACGACTGCGCCATGCAGTTGATTTTCGTCTCGTGAAGGTGCGGTACAGCCTTCAAGGTAGCTGACATAACTGCCTTCATCAGCAATAATCAAAGTACGCTCAAACTGGCCTGTATTCATTTCATTGATCCGGAAGTAGGTTGATAACTCCATCGGACATCTAACACCTTTAGGAATGTAAACAAACGAGCCGTCACTAAATACTGCACAATTTAGTGCCGCATAAAAATTATCGGTAACTGGCACTACAGAGCCCAAATATTTTTTAATCAGTTCTGGATGTTCTATAACCGCTTCTGAAAGTGAACAGAAAATCACTCCAGACTCAGCAAGCTTTTCTTTAAAAGTGGTGATAATAGAAACACTATCAAAGACAACATCAACAGCGACACCCGCAAGCGCAGCTTGCTCATGTAATGGAATACCTAATTTTTCATAAGTACGAAGTAATTCAGGGTCAACTTCGTCTAAACTTTTAGGTGCATCTTCCTGGCTTTTAGGGCTTGAATAGTAAGCAATGGAGTCAAAGTCAATTTCAGGGTAATTAACATGTGCCCATTTTGGGCGTTCCATCTCTAACCATTGTCGGTAGGCATTTAGACGCCATTCCAACATAAATTCAGGCTCATTTTTTTTTGCAGATATTTTCCTGATAACATTTTCATCCAATCCAGGATCAAAAGTTTGCATTTCAACATCTGTTATAAAACCAGCTTCATAGCCGGAATTAATACGCTCATCAATAACACTGCTCTCGCTCATAATGATCAACTCTCTTTCTATAGGTTTGCAAAGTAAATAGTGCTGAGTCACATACCAAACTCTAAAAACATTAATTTGAGAAGGATCTATCTTTAGCTATTAGGTAGCTACGCTGATGATCTCAATTGCATTGTGTGAAACTCTAACACTATAAAGAATACTAATTTGGTAATGTTTATCAGTTTATATTACACGGGCAATTAATACAATACTAAATTGGTATTTGCAAGTCCTTTTTGAGGTGGGAGAGACAATATTTAAAATGAAAACAGTTGGCAGTACTTTGATATTTCATCTAGATTTATTGTACGAAAAATAAACGGGGTTTTGTCATCTGTTGAGATTTTTTCTGATTAGAATATTTTGTTCCATTTAATTGACTCAGTTGTTGGGAGATACAAAGCACTGGTATTTTTTGAAAAAATTTTGCGTTGTTTTAGAACATAGTTTTAGCACATAAAAAACCCGCATTAGCTTTCACCAATGCGGGTTTTATTATTTTATTTCAGTAAATACTGAATTATTTTCAGATTCAGGAACTAATACTGAACAAAAAACTGTTCAGATGAACCTAGCAAACGTAACATTCCATATTTGTCGCTATATTTAGTCGCTGTTTCCGCCTTCAACACGGCTTTTCAATTTTTGTCCCGGTCTAAAAGTAACAACTTTTCGGGCAGAAATTGGAATATCCTCACCAGTTTTAGGATTACGGCCAGGGCGTTCGCTTTTTACCCGCAAATCGAAATTACCAAAACCAGAAAGTTTAACTTGTTCACCACTCTCTAAGGTTTCGCGAATATCTTCAAAAAATATCTCAACCATTTCTTTTGCGTCGCGCTTGCTCAGCCCAACTTTTTCAAATAAATGTTCTGCTACTTCTGCTTTGGTAAGCGCCATTGCTTAGTCCCTCAGTGATGCATTTAACTCAGTTTTTAAGGTTTCAACAACTCGATTTATAACATCTGTGATGTCTTTATCTTCAAGCGTTTTGTTTGTATCTTGTAATACCAAGGCAATGGCAAGGCTTTTATAGCCGTCTTCAATACCTTGACCTTGGTATACATCAAACAAGTTTAGATCAATTAAATAATTTCCGCCAACCTTTTCAATAAGTTGTAGTACTTTTTTTGCATCAACGTCCTCTTTTACTACCACTGCAAGGTCTCTTCTATTTGCAGGAAAGCGAGATATATCACAGGCTTCAGGGATTTTTTGAACTAAAATTTCTGATAACAATAGCTCAAAAATTAATGTTCTTCCATTAAGTCCTAATTTTCGTTCTAATTCAGGATGTAAGGCGCCAACATAACCCACTAAAATACCATTACGGGTAATTTGTGCTGTTTGACCTGGGTGTAATGCGGCAATTTCTGCTTGAGAAAACTCATAACTTGCTGCATCGGCTGTTAGTGAAAGAAGCGCTTCAACATCACCTTTAATATCATAAAAATCTGCTGCTGCTTTTTCTATACCCCAGTGTTCATCATTTCGATTACCACCAATAACGCCAGCAATCATGTTTTGTTGACGTACACCATTTTCAGCTGATTCATCAGGAACAAAACGGAGACCACATTCAAATATGCGTACTCTCGCTTGCTGACGGTTTTGGTTATAAACAACCGATTGCAATAAACCGGTGAATAAACTTAAACGCATTACCGACATTTCTGACGAAATAGGATGTGGTAAAGTCATAACGGCTTCATCTGGATGCAATAAACTTTGTACTTTCGGATCAACGAAGCTGTAAGTGATGGCTTCTTGATAATCACGATTAACTAAGGTGTTTTTAAGTTTATTAACACTGATATTAGCTTCTTGTTGTTTAACCATTTTTAACGTGGCTTTTGGCGAAACATTCGGAATGTTGTTATAACCAAAAATACGGGCAACTTCTTCGATTAAATCCACTTCAATTTTAATATCAAAACGGTAAGCAGGTACTATTACTTGCCATACTTTGGCATTACCTGAATCTTGCTCACTGACATCAAAACCAAGACGCGTTAATATTTCAGATACTTTTTCATCACCGATATGATGACCAATGCGACCATCTAACTTTTCACGGCGTAAATTAATGTTTTTAGTTTTTGGAATGTTTTCGTCTGACTTGGCTTCAACAATAGGTCCTGCTTGACCACCAACAATGGCTAATAAAAGCGTTGTAGCACGCTCCATAGCATCATGTTGCAATGTTGGATCAATACCGCGTTCATAACGATGTGACGCGTCAGTATGTAAACCGTATTGACGCGCTTTACCAATAATAGCTAGAGGTGCAAAGAAAGCACTTTCTAAAAAGATATCGGTGGTTTCATTGGTGACACCTGAATGTAAACCACCAAAAATACCCGCGATAGCTAATGCGTTACTTTCTCCAGTTGAGCCAGTATCCGCAATAACCAATGTTTTCTCTTTTAACGTCACTTCTTTTTCATCAAGTAACGTTAGTTTTTCATCTTTATTGGCAAAACGAACGATAATACCCGCATCGGGAGCACCATCGTCGATTTTAGCTAAATCAAAGGCATGCATTGGGTGACCCAGTTCTAACAGCACATAGTTAGTGACATCAACAACAGGGTCAATTGCGCGTGTACCGCAGCGGCGTAGTTTTTCAACCATCCATAAAGGTGTTTGTGCACTTAGGTTAATGCCTTTAATAACACGACCTAAATAGCGAGGACACGCTTCTTCTGCAGCAATAGTAATAGTTAACGTATCATCAATAGTCGGTTGTACCGCTGTTATCTCTACTTCATTTACTGATTGAGAATTTAAAACACCTACTTCACGCGCTAATCCCTTGATACCTAGGCAGTCACCACGGTTAGCCGTTAAATCAACATCAATAGTGACATCATTTAAGTCTAAATATTCACGAACACACCTGCCAATGGGTGCGTCCTGTGCTAATTCCATTATTCCGGCAGAAGGACCGTCTGAGCTATCGCTTAAACCAATTTCAGATTCACTACACAGCATTCCATTAGAGACTACGCCACGTAATTTGGCTTTCTTAATTTTAAAGTCACCCGGTAGTACCGCGCCAACAGTCGCAACCGCTACTTTTAAGCCTAAACGGCAATTTTTTGCGCCACAAACAATATCAACCAACTCGCCTTTCTCAACGTGAGCTGAGCTATAATCGCCAAGGCTAATTTTTGTTACTTGCAGTTTGTCTGCATCAGGATGTGGACCACATTCAACAACTTCACCAATAATAACGCTAGTAAACTCACCAGCAACAGGATCAACGCCGTCTACTTCAAGACCAGCCATTGTTATTTGATGCGCTAAGTCATCAGAAGAAAGTGCAGGATTTACCCACTCACGTAACCAAGATTCACTAAATTTCATTTGTGCTTTCCTACTTGAACTGTTTTAAGAAGCGAAGATCGTTTTCAAAGAATGCCCGTAAATCATTTACGCCATAACGCAACATAGTTAAGCGCTCTACGCCCATACCAAAGGCAAAACCGGTGTAAACTTCTGGGTCTATACCAACACCTTTAAGTACATTAGGGTGAACCATGCCACAACCTAGTACTTCTAACCATTTGCCATCTTTGCCCATAATATCGACTTCGGCTGAAGGTTCAGTAAAAGGGAAATATGACGGACGGAAGCGAATTTCTACTTCTTCTTCAAAAAAATGATGTAAGAAGTCATGCAAAATACCTTTAAGGTGAGTAAAGCTAACGTCTTTATCTACCATTAAGCCTTCAACTTGATGGAACATAGGTGTATGCGTTTGGTCATAATCGTTGCGGTAAACTTTACCCGGAGAGATAATGCGCAATGGCGGTTTTTCAACTTCCATGGTGCGAATTTGAACGCCAGATGTTTGCGTACGTAAGACTAATTTAGGATTAAAGTAGAACGTATCATGGTCTTGACGTGCTGGATGATGTTCAGGAATATTCAATGAATCAAAGTTATGATAATCATCTTCTACTTCTGGACCCGCTTTAACTTCAAAGCCTAAATCACCAAAAAAACTTTCTATACGCGCAATAGTGCGAGACACAGGGTGAAGGCCACCCAATGATGTGCCACGTCCAGGCAACGTAACATCAATAGATTCTGCCGCCAATTTTTGAGTGATTTCTTCTGCGCGCAATAACTCGCCACGCTCAGTTAGTAATTTTTGCACGGCTTGCTTGGCAATATTAATCACTTGACCCATTTTAGGCTTTTCTTCTTTGGGTAATTTACTCAAGCCTTTCATTTGCTCGGTAAATAAACCTTTTTTACCTAAAAAGTTAACGCGAACTTGATCAAGCGCATTTGGATCTGTGGCATCAGCAATGGCAACTTCGGCCTGCGTAACAATGCTATCTATGACGGTGGTATCTAAACTCATGACTTCCTCTAAAACGAGACTGATTTTAATAATAAAATTGTGGTGATTTTACACGATATTCAAGGAATATGTAGGGTAAATAGCGCTTATTAATGAGATCTAGCGATTTATACCAAATGAAATAGTGAATTAGTCAATTGTGAGGTATATCAGGGAGGTTAGAACAAGCAAAGTTTGTGCATAACAACGTTACAATTGTTGATTTTACTCGGGACTTTTTTGTGCAGCTTCTATAGTCGTATTTTGTGAAATTAATCGTCTTTCTTTTTCTTTAGCTTGTTGTTCAGCTTCGCGTTTAACCAAAACAAAGGTGAGAAACATTTTTGTTGGCAATGAAAAGATCAAACCAAAGGCAATGCAAACGGCGCTAATAATTATCCCTGTTACGCCGAGTGATTCCATATACTCATTAAAATTATGTAGATATACCCCTAACAGTAATAAACAGAGTCCAATACTAATAGAGGTTTTCAATAATTTAATTAAAGTTTGTTCAGACATATTAAAAGTTTTTCAATTAATGACTATGAAAAACTATACGCCTGTCAACTTTACTATTACTTGCGCTACATCAAAATTAGGTCAAAATCAGGTCAAAACCGCAAGTAATGCCTCAACAGGATGTCTTGCCTTTAACTCAGTGAAGCGTTTAACTTGAGAGCGACAAGAAAACCCCGTTGCTAATATTTGTTCTGGTGCTAAATCAATTAATTTGTGCTGCCAACTTAATTCAAATAACCCTTTCGAATTTTCTAAGTTAGATTTTTCATGGCCATAAGTGCCTGCCATGCCACAACAACCCACACTGACTTTTTCTAACGATAAACCAAAGTGATTAAAAATAGCTAACCATTCATTCTCACTATTGACTAGCGCTGTTTTTTCGGTGCAATGGGAAAAGAGTTTAAAAACTTGTTTTTTATCATTTTCATTGATATTAGCGTTAAGCGTTGTCTCTTTTTTGATAAACGACAACAACCATTCATGGGCTAATAGCACCTCAAAATCACCCCGTTTATCACCTAATGTTTTAGCATATTCATCACGATAACAAAGTACCATTGACGCATCCATTCCCACCATAGGTATATTTAAGTGTGATAACTGGTTTAAAAATTCACTACTCGATTTGGCTGTTTGAGCAAAACGTGCTAAAAATCCTTTAACATGTTGCGCTTTACCATTAGGTTTAAATGGCAGTAAAATTGGCTCTAAACCTAATTGTCTAATTAACCCCATCATGCTTTGTACGGTATTAGCATCATAAAATGAAGTGAAAGGGTCTTGTACAATTAGCACATAACCTTCACGTTGCTTATCAGTCAAATATTGTAATTTGGTTAAATCAAAACCAGAGTAACCCGCCTGCTTTACCTGTTTTTTCAAAGTAGGTACGCTAAGCAGTGGTGTATTGACATAACCAATGGTTTTTTCAGACAAGGTCTCATACGCTTTTAAGCTTAAAATACTGTTTACCAGTTTCGGTGCTTTTGCCATGAGTGGCGCTAAAATTTCAACATTAGCCACCAAATGATCTTTTAATGGTCGAGGATAGCGAGTGTGATATAGGTTAATAAAACGACTTCTAAAGTCAGGCACATCAACCTTAATTGGGCACTGACTAGCACATGCTTTACAGGCTAAACAGCCTTGCATGGCTTCCATTACTTCGTGAGAAAAATCGTCTTTATTGTCCTCTTTAGATAAGAAGGTTACTTTAAATTTTGTAATGCTCGTATCAAGTAACCTTTTGACACTCCAGTTATTAATGTCTTGCTCAAGCGCTAAAACATCTACGCCTTGCTTTTCTAATAAACGCAACCATTCACGCATTAAGCCAGCTCGCCCTTTAGGGGAATGACGTCTATCTTTGGTTATTTTGCTCGACGGGCACATAGGGCTGTCTGCATCATAATTAAAGCATAAACCATTACCGTTACAATCCATCGCAGCGGTAAAAGACTCTTTTACTGCAACTGGAATTTGTCTGTCATAGAAGCCGCGTTTAGTGTCATCAACACTGACTAATTGTTCGTTAGACTCTATTGGGGTACAAATTTTACCTGGGTTCATTTTGTTTAGTGGATCAAATACCGCTTTAATTTTTCTAAGCTCGGTAAATAATTCATCACCAAAAAATGCAGGGGCATATTCAGAGCGATAACCTTTACCGTGCTCTCCCCACATTAAACCACCATATTTAGCGGTAAGTTTTACCACTTCATTAGATAACGTTCTTAGTAGTTTTTCTTGTTCTGGATCGCACATATCCAGTGCTGGGCGTACATGTAATACCCCCGCATCAACATGACCAAACATGCCATAATGCAAATTGTAGCTATCTAGTAATTCACGAAATTCGCCAATATAATCAGCTAAATTTTCAGGAGGCACCGCAGTGTCTTCTGCAAACGCTAAGGGTTTTTGACTCCCCTCAGTGTTCCCCAGTAAACCCACGGCTTTTTTACGCATGGCATACAGTTTATTTATGCTAACTAAATCAGACGTTACTTGATAACCAATAACGCCACCCGTGTTATCACTGGCAATAGTGTCATCTAACCCTTGGGTTAATAGCGAAACTTGCTCAGCTAAGGCGTCAACCGTTGTACCATTAAATTCAACAATATTAATACCATCCATGACTTTATCAGGCACATCAGTGATTAAATCACTGACACTGTGCCAAACAATATCTTGCTTAGCTAAGTTCAATACTTTGCTATCAATGGTTTCAACTGATGTTGCTTTAGCGCGAACTAAAAACGGTGAGTGGCGCAATGCCGAATCAAAACTATCGTATTTAATGTTAATAAGTGTTTTAGCTGGGCTAACGGGCGTTATGTTAAGTTTTGCCTGACAAACAAACGCCAATGACCCTTCAGAGCCAGTGATTAAACGACTTAGATCAAAGGTCTGTTCTTCATCTTGTAAAACATTTTCTAAATCATAGCCGGTTAGAAATCGATTTAAACGGGGAAATTTTTCTAAAATAAGTTGACGATTATCCAGACTTGACGCTAATACTTGCTTAGTTATTTGTCCGTGACTGCTGTCTTCTTTTGCTAATAACTGTGCCTGTTCCATAGTCATCGGCGCTGTATTGAGTAGATCGCCATTCGCTAAAACTGACTCAAGAGATAACACATGATTAGAGGTTTTTCCATAAACCAATGAACCTTGTCCTGACGCATCGGTATTAATCATGCCACCAATAGTGGCGCGATTAGACGTGGATAAATCAGGGGCAAAGAAAAATCCATGAGGGCGTAAATAGTCATTAAGTTGATCCTTAATAACACCCGCTTCAACTTTCACCCATTTTTCTTCCACGTTGATTTCAAGCACTTTATTCATGTACTTAGACAAATCAACAATAATACCTGGCGTTAAACTTTGACCATTAGTTCCAGTACCGCCACCACGTGCGCTAAATTTAATTTCACTGTACTGATCTTCACTTGCGGTTTTTGCGAGTATAACAATGTCTTGCCTAGTGCGAGGATGAATTACCAATTGAGGTAATTGCTGATAAATACTGTTATCAGTGGCAACTGATAAACGAGCACTGTAACTCGCATTTATATCGCCAGTAAAACTATTACTTTTTAGTGAAGCGACAAAACGCTCATAAAGTGGAGAAAGATGTGTTTCGTGATCAATACGCGGTAGCATGGATATTATCTATACAGGGAGTAATTGGCCAAAGTATATCATGAGCCAATTAATTTTTGTGTGGGTTATTAGCCTTAGCAATGGGTAATTGTAAGAAAATTTTACTACTATGGCTCACCCCAACATAAATAACTATAGCCGTTACCAATCAAGATGGATGTTTGTGAGTGCTTAAGCTATTTCGATTCAAGGCGCTGTGATGAAATAATGGTTGTTTCATTATAAATCACAGCAACAATGAAGCAATGTTGCTCCTATTTATTTAAAAAGAGCAGACACACTGTATTTAAACTGACTATGACAAGATAAACAGCCACCGATCATTTTTTTAAAGTTATCGCCCACACCATCGATATTTTTTTGTTGAGCATTTGTCATTATAGCCAAGGCTGCTTTATGAACGATCTCATCATTTGCCTTAAATTGAGCCATATCAGACCCCATAGCCTTCATGATTTTCATACGAGTGGCCATACTTGGTTTGGGGTGATCAGCAATATTTTCTGCTTTAGTTGTTATTAAGGCAAAGTCTTCATTGAGCATTGCCGCTGTTAACTCTTGGGTATCTTTTAATAAGCTTTGCATTACTAATTTGAGGCTACCTTCTGTGGCCTTTACTTTTACTGTATCAGAACTTACTTCACCTGAACTTATTGCATTGGGATTTACTGCATTTGAACTGACAGCATCACTTGCGATTAAAAAATTGGCCGTTGTTAAGGTGACTAATGAAATGGCAAGTAACGATTTTTTATGGCTTAACATTTTATTCTCCTATTTTTATATTTTATATTTTATGTTTTATATTTTATATTTTTAACCATTATTTGAATGTAATAGCTGTTTTGAATCTGGCTCTACTTCTGTTTCTGATTCACCGGCTTTAGCCATACCAAAGTCATCCAACACACAGTAAAGGCACGGAATAACAAAAAGCACTAGTAGTGTTGAGGTCGCTATGCCAAAAACGATACTAGTTGCTAAAGGAATTAAAATTTGCGCTTGTGAACTAGTCTCAAACAACAGCGGTGTCATACCCGCAATTGTTGTGATTGATGTGAGCAGTACGGCTCTAAAACGATCATGACTCGCTTTTGCTGCCGCTTCATGTACAGTAAATCCCATTTTCACGCGTTTTTTTACAAACTCAACTAACAATATTGAATCATTAACAACAATGCCTGCCAGTGAAATAAAACCCATCATTGAAGGCATAGTAAATTGTAACCCCATCACTAAATGCCCCCAAACAACACCAATCATAGCTAAAGGAATAGTCACTAAAACCACAAAGGGTTCAATATAACTTTTAAATTGAAATGACAGCAATATAAATACGCCAAATAAACCAACCACAAACGCTCTCATCATAGACAATTGTGTGGTGCCGGCATTTTTTACTTCACCTTCAAAACTTAGCGTTAATTCTGGGTAACGTTGATTAAATTGTGGCAACCAACGCGTAGTAATATCGGCAAGTACTTTCTTAGTGTTATTTTTATCGACATCAATATCACCATAAACAGTAACATTGCGTTGATTATTCACCCGACTAATACGCGCATAACCTCTTGATGCTTCGATGTTAGCAACACTGGATAAGGGGATAATCGCTTTAGTTTGTGGATGTATAATTGAAAATGTATCTAAATCCTGAAATTCATCTCGAGAAGCCGCATCAAGCTTCACCGTGACCTCAAATGTATTTAAGCCAACATTGGTTTCTAATACTTTAACCCCTTGGAAAGCGCTGCGCATTTGGCTAGCAATAGTTTGTGCATCAATACCTAAGTTTGATGCGCCTGCTTTTAAAGTGATTGAAAATTCAGGTTTACCCGGTCGTAAATCATCAAAAACATTCTCAACACCATCATAGCCAGCAAGCCAAGCTTGTAAATCAAAGGAGGCATGTGACAATTGGTCAAAATCATCACCGCTAAGTCTGATTTCAATGGCTTTACCGCTAGGACCTATAACCGGCTCTTTAAACGAAATAGATTTTGCTTGAGCGATAACACCAGCGCTTTCTCGCCAATAATTAATAAAAGGCTGAGTACTGGTTTGCCGTGACTCCGCGGTAAGTAAGTCCACTTTAATAGTAGCTAAATGAGGTCCTAATTCAAAAGCATCTTCATTTTCATTGTAGCTAACACTAATCGCTTTAATGAGTATTTCTTGTTCATTTTGTTGAAAATTCTCTGACGTTTTGTCTAACGCTTGCAGTAATCGCTGCACTACCGCTTCGGTTTGTTTTAATGGTGTACCTGATGGCATTAAAACTCTTGCCTGTACCATATCACCTTCGATATTTGGAAAAGCAGAAAACTTTAAAATACCCGATGCTAACATGCTAATAGAAAATAAAAACAAGGCGACTACGCTCCCTAAAAAGGCATAACGAAAGCGAATAAGTAGCTCGACTAAATCACCCACTTTAGTTCTAAAGTGTTCAAATTTTTGTTCAAATTTAAGCCTAAACTTAGAAACAGTTTTATCCTTTGCATGAGACAACGAATGGTTTAAATGATGAGGGAGAATTAGAAAAGCTTCAATCAAAGAAACACTGATCACGGTAAGTAATACAATAGGAATAACTTTTAATACTTGCCCTAAATCACCTTCAATAAAAATTAAACCGGTAAAAATACACGCCGTGGTTAAAAATGAAGAGATTACCCCTCGGGCAACTATTTTAGTGCCTTCTATTGATGCCGATAAAGGGGATAAACCTTTTTTGATTTGGCTGCCAATAGATTCAGAAATAACAATCGCATCATCCATTAATATGCCTAAAGACAGCAATAATGCCACCATAGAAAACATGTTAATAGAAATACCAAAAACATTTAAAAAGTACATACTAGCAAGAAATGATACAGGTAACCCCATCACCACCCAAAAAGCATAACGGAAGGTAAAAAATAACCACATCACGCCAAAAACTAAAATAAGCCCTTGCCACGCATTGGTGGTCAATAAGCTAATTCTGTCCTTTACAATACTGGTGGCATCTTGGGTGAGCACTAAATCAACGCCATTAGGCAGTTTAGAACGCTCTACTATTAGCATTTCCTCCACAGCTTCTAACACACGTAAACTATCATCCGTGGTGTTTTTACTAATGGATAAAATGGCCGCCTCTTTACCCCCAAAAGTTAGCTTATCTTCAGGTAATTCAAACGTATCAATGATATTGGCAACATCACCAAGTAGTACGTCATTGCCATTTTCGCCACTCATCACCACAATACTGGCTAAATCACTAACCGTTCTTCTTTCATCTGAAAAGCGTAATTGTGTTTCTTGAAAGTGTGTTTCAATGGTGCCCACAGGTAAATCAACATCTTGCTTAGCAATAATATTAGCAATGTCTTGCAAGCTTAATCCGTAGCGCCTGATGTTATAACTGGGTACTTCAACGAGTAACTGACGGTCTGAAAAACCTTGAATATCAACAAGTGGAATATTAGGGTGACGGAGTAATCGTTGTTTTATTTGCTCTGCTAAAGTTTTTAATTCGGCGCGGGGCAGATCAGCGGTTAGCGCGATAGAAATCACATTTTGCACACGCCCTACTTCACTAACGATGGCTTGCTCGGTCTCAGTGGGAAAGTCGCTAATGCCATCAACCGCACTATTAACATCATCTAGAAATTTAGAAAAATCACCCTGCTCAAACATTTTTATTGTCATAATGCCGATGTTTTGTCTCGCTTGACAAACTTTCTCTTCTACAAAACTAATGCCATCAAGCGCATCTTCTAATGTTAAACAAATACCTTGTTCAACATCAAGTGGTGTAGCACCGGGATAAGGCACCTGTATTTGCACTGAATAGGCGTCAACCTTAGGAAAAGTTTCTCGCTTTATTTGTGGCAAGGTGATTAAACCAATCACTAACAACAACATCATTAATAAATTAGCTGCCGTTGGGTGAGCTGAAAAAAAGCGGATCATTATTGAATCCCTGCTTTATTTACCGCTGTTGAATTAGCAGGTAAGGTGTCATTCCCTAACCAAAGCCTCATTTGTTCAGTGGCAATATCGTCAAGTATTGGCATCACTTCCATGCCATTAACCGCAGGAAAAACATCGGAGGTAATAACATAATCATTCGCTTGTATTATTTGCTGTTTTGTTGGCTCTAAAAGTAACAGATCGCCGTGATATTGTAATTTATCAAGCGTCACTCTCTGTAATAAGCTTTTATCGTCAATAATAAAAACGTGCTTATTGTGTAAAGCAAAGCGCGGCAATATCAGCATATTGTTGGCTTTACCCGACAAGATAACTTTCATATACATCCCCTCAAGCAGCGGTGGCCTTGTACCAGGCATTACCTCTTTATAGCTATCACTCACACTGACCATGATACCCACAGTACGACTTTTGGCATCTAAATTATCACTAAAACGCTCAACTTTAGCCGGCCAAGCGTTGAAAAGCCCACGGGGATCTTTAACCATTACTGATAAACCTAAAGACTGTAATACATCTTTCATATCAGGCTTGTTTTTATTATTCACAAAGCTTTGTTTGTTAAAATTTTGCGCAAAAAGTCGGAACTGCTCCAAAGGAAATTGTGCATTGATAATAACTTTATTTAGTGTAAATGCATCAAAAAGCTGCCCTGCGCTTGATAAACCTCCTGCGGTAACGTACTGATTTAACTCAGTGTAAACGTTGCTGATTCTACCATCAAAAGGCATAATTACTTGAGTTCGAGCCAAGTCTCGTTCGCTTTTCTCAAGTTTAGCTTTTGATATTTCAAGCTGAGCTTTCATCACGGCTAATGTTGAGGGCAGAAGTGTTTTCTTATTTTCAAGTTGTTGAACTTCTTGTTTTTGTTTCAATAAATTTTGTTTCTCACCATTTAATGATGATTTTGAAACCACGCCGGTTTGACTTAGTTTTAACATACGGGCGTATTCTGTGTTGCTAACCTGTAATTTTTCTAAGGCTAGCGAAAGCTCTAATTCATTATTATCAATGGTTAAAGTCATTTCTTGCAAATTAGCTTTATTTACTAATAAATCCGCTTGCGCCTGCTTTAATTGCAGCAAGTAGTCTTTATCATCGATGGTTAATAACAAAGTGTCTTTGGAAAAAATCTCACCTTTTTTAAGCTTAGGGTGAATATAAGTAATGCGTCCAGAAACCTCAGCTTTCGCTTGTAATGTCATGTCTGGTTTCACAACGCCATAACCAATAATTTCAGGCTTAATAAGGTGAGATTCCACTTTAATATAATTAACTGGGGTAATTAAATTGGTGGCAGGTTTATGCTTCATATCAGGTTGTGATTTTACTATCAATATCATTACCACTACCCCTGCAATAGTGATAATGGGGAAAGCAACTTTCGTTTTTAGCCAGGTATTAATTTTTATTTTCCCTAAAATATTCATTAAAGGTTTTCCTTAAGTTGAACGTTATCAGTGCAAACCAGTGCTTCAGAGGTAGTATTTGGTAATGTATTACAACCAAACATAAATTGTTGATGAATATGCTCTGCCCAGTAAGGGCTTTTTAATTCTTCATCACTAATTTGCCAAGCTTGTTGACGAATAGATTTATTAATAAAAGGCGTAATAAGCAGAGTGACTAGTGAAAATGCCGCATACTTGGCTTTACGATCATCATTAATTGACGTATGTTTTTTGATGAGCTGAGGAATGAAGTTCGCCATTTTTTTAGGAAAGCGGTCAATAAAAATATCACTTAATGTTGAACGACTCGTTGAATTACCCGTTAAGAACTCATCCTGAATTAAGCGGGCTAAACCATTGTGGTTATTTAACATCGCTAAGATAGTTTCAATTAAGGTTTTAATGGGATCAGCTGAGTGCGTGATGGACTGCATAACCATAAAATGTTTGGTCGACATTTCATCTAATAAAGCAATAAAGAGCCCTTCTTTATTGGTGAAATAATAACTCACCATCGCAGAATTAACTCCCGAGCGCTGCGCAAGTTCTCTTATGGTGATATTCGCGTAAGATTTTTCCGCAAGAAGCTGCTCTGCTGATGCCAACAGCTTAGCTTTTTGCATCGCTTGTTTAGTTAGGTTTACCGGACGCCCTTTCACTACAACTGAATTTTTCATACCAAAATCTATTTTACCATTTAATTAATCACTTGATTAATTAAATAGTAAAATAGATTTTTTTGCAAGTAAAGTTTAACTTAGTCAGCAAAATTGGTTATGTGTAAATGGATCCTACTGGTGGTGTTTTCAGAAAAAAGTGAGATTGAACTACCAATACCATCACTTTTGTCACACTAGAGTGATGAGCGGTTTATGATTTTTTACTAATCTAACAAAAAGTATAATACCGCAGGTATAGTAACCAGACTGCCAAGGTTACCCATTAAGACAATTGAAGCGACTTGCCTAGGCTGTTGTTGATACTTTTCCGCTACCATGAAATTTAGTACCGCTGGCGGTAAAGCGCCAAAGATAAGCAGTTGTCCATATTGCAACTCGCTTAAACTCAAAAATGGTGATAATAACAAAACAAGTATAATGCCCGTAGCGGGGCAAATAATGGCGCCAGCAACGCCTATTCGCCAGTCTTGTAAATCAATTGAGGTTAATCTAACGCCTAACGAAAACAACATCAAAGGAATGGCAACTTGTCCTAACATTTCAATGGAAGTACTTACCACACTAGGCAACTGCCAACTAGTAAGGCTATAACTAATCCCTAAAATTGCGGCTAAAACCATTGGCATTTTAATGATATTTAACATAGAGATTTTACTGTCCATCATTTTCATACCAACACTAAAATGAAGCGTATTTTCAACAATAAATAACATAACTGCCGCTGGTAATGCTTTCTCACCAAAAGCAAACAGCGCAAGTGGCAGGCCGATATTACCCGAATTAGAGAACATCATCGGGGGTACAAAAGTTTTAACACTAAACCCCATTAATCTAGCCAAAGGCCATGCAAGTAGCCCTGAAAAAATAACCACGAAAAAAGCAGCAAAGGCTAATTGAGAATAAGCGCCTAACTCAAATCCTTGATCGGAAAGTACATGGAAAATTAAGGCTGGCGAGAACAAGTGAATATTGAGTTGATTGGCCGAAACCATATCGGGATAATGCTTTCTCCCATATAAAAACCCAATAGAGACAATCGCAAACAGAGGGAAAATAATAGTAAATATTTGGGAAAACATCTGGTTATAACCTTTTATATATTTGTAAATAAAAGCAAATGCTTTATCAATAAGCGCCGAAGCTAAACTATCATATTAAAATAATATTTTATATAATAATCATCGCTGTATACTTTACAGTTAACACTTGTGCCCATACAGATGACTCAAAATTGAACTATACCCATTTAATTAATTACTTCAGTGTAGTGGTGTGATCAAGAGGTCTAAGTTTGGGCTGTTGTTTACGATCACCTAACTCTGAAACAATCATTCCAGTAAGAATTAACCCTGCACCTATCATTCCTTTTTCACTGAGAACTTCGTCAAGAAATATCCAAGCCGCAATACAAGCAAAGACTGGCTCTGCCGCGAAGATAAGTGCTACTTTATGGGGCTTTAATAATGTTTGACTTACCGATTGAGCCCAAAAGGCGTAAGCCGTGCCAAAGATCCCTGAAATTAAAATGGCAAACATCATCAAGGGCATAAACAATTGTTGATACCAATCAACCGGCTCCGCATTCTGATAATAAAAAGCAGGCTCAGGACTGATTAAGATAGCTATCGTGCTATAAATAGAAACAGCAAAAATTTGTACAATACTTAATGGAATTATCGGCAAGTTTTCAACAAAGCGATCGGTCATAATGATATGACCGGCAAAGCCAAAGGCGCAAATCAACACTAGAATGTCGCCCTTATTGAACATCAAGTTATCTCCTATTGTTAACAGATAGAGACCCGTTGTTGCGGTAACAACTCCTACCCATACTGACTTAGGAATAACATTTCGAAAGATCAAAAAACCTAATACAGGTACAAGAGGTACACACAGACCGGTAATAAAACCAGCATTAGTCACTGTGGTAAAACGCATACCTTCTGTTTGAGTATAAAAGCCAATGAATAGAAAAAAGCCCAGCAACATACCCGACCTAATTAATAAGCTATAATTGATGGGCTTACTAACACCCTTATTTTTCTTTTGCACAAACCACAGTAAAGGTAGCATCGAAAATGTCGCAACCGCAAAGCGGATAGCATTAAAGGTATTTGTTGGCATAATATCAATAGCGAGATCAATTAGAACAAACTCCGCCCCCCAGATGAAGGAGACTATCATGAGTAACACGGTTGCAACACGGGGTGATTTTATTATCATAGATTAATTATTCTTTTCGTTTACTTAGAAGGGGAGAAATTTAGAGCCTTAAATTATACCAAAAAAATTACTTATCTCAACGCTACTATTTTTCCGTCAGCTCGGTATAATTCAGTTCTTATTCCATACTTTTTCAACTCACACTATATCAGAGCCTAATTAATGAGTTATACGCCACTAGAACAATTAAAGAATGCTTGGATTTTCAAACACAAAAGTTTACCTATTAGCGAGACAGATTTAACCAAAATTAAACCTATGGTTAAAGATCGTGCTACTGTTTTATGGGACACCTTTATAAGTCGTCAAGTTGATCATCCTGATTTTTTTAAAAAGGGTGACTGGCCTTTTGATCAAAGTAACTGGCAAGACCAAGGTAAATGGGAAGGTATTTGGGATAGTAATGAAGAGAATTTACCTGAACTAATTACCGCCTCTATTGTATGGGATAACAATACCGTTGTTTATTATTGCTCAAATAGAGAAAATGTTATCGAAACAACTTGGGTGGTATTCAAACGTTGTTGGAAAAACTTTTTATTTATGGATGATGGCTGCATACTAATTGGAAAAAAACGTAAAGAAAGCGTGCAATTTAATAGTAATGGTAGCTTTAAAGTAGGTATTAAACCCAGTTAATGAATGCTAAAAAAGAGATTATAAAAAACAGCCTACATAAAAAAAACATTCACCGTCATGGCTATGATTTTGATGCGTTAACGCAGGCTTATCCCCCACTATCACATTATATTATTAGTAATAACTTCAACCAACAAGCCACGATAGATTTTAGCGATGGTAGCGCGGTTAAAGCGCTCAATTTTGCTTTACTAAAAAAATATTATCGTATTGAACATTGGGATTTTCCAACGGGATATTTATGTCCGCCAATCCCTGGGAGAATGGATTATATTCACTACCTTGCTGATTTATTAAAAGCATCAAAAATAGACAGCGCTAATAATATTTCTGTATTAGATATTGGCACCGGTGCTAGTTGTATTTACCCAATGTTAGGTGCGCGTTCACAAGGTTGGCGCTTTGTTGCGTCGGATATTGATCCCATATCAATAAAAGCCGCAAATGTTAACATAACGTCTAATACCGGCTTAGCAAAGCAGATCTCTTGTCGATTACAACAAAAGAGTAATCATATTTTTGAGGGGATAATTCAGCCTAATGAATATTATCATTTGACCATGTGTAACCCACCATTTCTAACCCAGTAAAAAAAATATGATTTTTAATGTTGTATAAATAAATTCAACTTATTATGATTTACTTCTAAGTATAATCCCGTATGGTATATCTATAATTTACATAATTATAAAATTTTATGATTAAAGTATGTAGGTAGAACATGACTAGAGCTAAAAGTTTTATTTCAAATGATGTATGTGAAGATATAGTCCTTGCGAAGGTTATCGTTGAAAGATTCCCTAATGTGCAAATGGATATCGATCGTGATACTGGTGAATTATTACCTGAGCTAAAAAATAAGGGGAACCTTTCAGATAAAGTTTCTTTAAAAATACTTTTAGATGAAAATGGTAGGTCTGTTTATCCCCAAAATCTTTATTTGCATCATTTAATTTCAATTAAAGGTTTAAAGAATGCTGATACTTCATCACAATCCTTGCTTGCCTTCACTCGTTGGTTGTCATTTAAAGGGGTTAAGTACGATGACTTAAACGCTAACCCAAGTGAAGGAGTAGTTTGGAAGTTTGCTGACTACTTAATCGCAAATCTACGTCAGGTTGAGCATAATGGTCAGGTTATTAACCCTGATGGTTTTTCTTTATCAACAGCTAGGACTTACTGTTCCAGTGTTATTAATTTTTATAAGTGGTTGCATTATGAAGCGATATTGCCATTTAATAGCTCCCGTAAACCATTTAACATAATAAACGGTACTCGTAAATTTAGTGGGGATTCTGGTATGTTATCTCACACATGGAAAGGGTCTAGTTATACATTTCAAACGACAGATATAATAAAAAGATTTCCTGCAATTGAAACAACAGAGCCCTGGAAGAAACTAAAGCCTATGACCAAAGATGACTTGGTTATTTTTAATGATGCTTTAAGTACATTGAATCCAGATCTGCAACTGATATTTAGCCTTATGGTTGAAACCGGTTTAAGGGTGGCAGAAGTTGCCACATTTCCTGAAAGCATAAGTTACCAAGGATTACCGATCACCAAAATGACACTATCCTCAGCAAATGGAGTGGCTACGAAATTTGAAAAAACAAGAGATATTGAGATACCGGAACATCAATTAAATAAGCTTGTTATTTATCTTTTTTCAAAGAAAAGAAAAGAAAAGCTAAAAAAAATAGGTGTAATAATTAATAAGCTTGGAATATCTACTAGCGGGCATAAAAGGTTGTTTGTTAACGAACAGGGTAACCCTTATGATTCAAAAACAATTCAACGAGAATGGATAAAATTAAGAGATAGTATAAGAGTTGAACATCCTAACTGGTACTACAGACTTCATGATACTAGAGCTACATTTGCTACTTACTGGCTGCTATCAGAGCAAAAGAAAAGAGATGTTACTTATAATTATTTGCTTGATGAGCTTGCTAAGTTAATGGGGCATAGTAGTACAATAACCACTATCAAGTACGTTAAATTCCTCGAAAATCAAAGTATTTGGATAAAACATTCATTAGATAAAAATGATCGGGCTACAGCCGCGTAAGTTAAAGGTGGTAAATGAATGGCTAAGAGTATTCTATCAAAAAAAAACACGATTGTTCAAAATGAAATTAACCATGGAGCTTTTCATTTACATCGAGTTTTAAAGCCTTTATGTCACTATATGGTTGATGTTTCTCAACCTGAAACAGAGGCAAGAAAAGGTTTGATATCTGGTTACATTAAAGCAAGACCTTTGATGGCTAAAGATAGTATCAATCGATTGTATTCTACGGTGAGAAACTATTTTATTCATTGTGATCTATTAGGTAATAACCCGCTTGATGAAACTGGTTATTCATCATACTTTGATAGAAATGGCTTACTGTGGAAAAGAGTTGTACAGTCTAGAGAAAAACAATCACTATTTATGTGTGAAGATGGTGATGATATTGGTATAAGTGAAAAAAGTGCAAGTGCCTTAAAGGATACTATAGATGAATTCTTATCTACTGCTAATATACCTGTGTACATTTGGAGTGCTACGTTCCCTAAATTCAATAGTCCTCTAAATCACACATTACCTTACAGCCAACATGAGCAGAGAGTAATAATTAAAAGACTAAGCAAAACTTTTGATGAGCTTGCTGAATACTTGCTTTCTAATGATGTAAGTCAGTTACCCGAGGACTTTAGAGTATGCCTCAATGAAAATGTTGAACTAAGATTTCCTTATAGAAAGTTGAACACTCGGATAAATAATCAATCCCCTTTTAATACGTTTATGTCGAGCGCGTATATCTTGTTTGCTTATTATACATCAATGAATAAAAGCACAATCGTTGATGTTAGACATCCTCTAAAAGCAGGTGAAAAGACAGTATTAGATAGAACGATAAAACATATAACTTTCACCGCTTTTAAGGCTAGAAGTAATAAGCAAGTTGAGGCTCTAGTTAGTAACTATAGTTCGCTTGATAATATCCCTATTGCTATGGATGATAAGGCTGGTGCAATATCCATAGCACTCAATAAAAGAACAGGTTTTGATTTCATCAAAAAATTAGAGCAAGTTTCCCTCTTGTACAATCCTTCAAAAGAAAGTTACAAACCATTATTCTACCTTTTAAATGATAAGATGGAACTTAAACCTTTTAAGTCTCTAGGGTCGACTTCTCTAGCGGAAAGATTGTGCTTGGTTAGTGATAGCAGGGAGAAGTTTGCCCCGTACATTTGTGATTTATATTTTTTAGCTGTTAATAAAAACATAAAAGTTGTAATCAAAAGAAATCTGGGCGTCAACAGTACTAAAGTTAGTAAGAGGTACCGAGAAATACCTAGAAATCAAGTTAATACCTATAGAACATATCTAGTAAAACTATTTTTTTTATGTTTTACAGAAGAATCAATAAATAATGTAATTCTGCCATTTGAATACATAGAAAGTGATTTGAGTGTAACTATGAAATTAAGGTTAAAATTAGCAAGTGGCAAGCAAATACAGATAGCTATCCCTAGTATACACAAGCCATTTTTAAAGCTGCTTGAAGACTTTTCGGTAAATATAGCAACATTACAATATGCAGGTACCTTATATCCTAATGTTAAGAATCCAGAGAGCATATTTCTTTTGCCAAACAGTACACAAAGCAGGTTCTCACTGTCTGGCGAAGGCACGCAGTCGAATATATCGACTACGAAATTAAAACAATTAGGCTTTGCTAGTGATGATTTCTTTGTTCAGTTAGCTCCAAAAAAGTTCAGAGCAACTACATCAATAGAAACTTATGACAGCAAAGATGGTGGTTATATCGAGCAAATAATCACAGGTCATAGCAAACAAGTTCAAGATATAAGTTATGCAAATGGAAATCCTCGAACTAACCATAAAATATTATCTGAAGGTATCAATATCATTGAGAATTTAAGTAAGGGTAATAATATTGATGAAGCAAAGGAAGCTGTAATAATAAGAAATAAATTAAGTGTACTAAGTTATGATGAATTCATCGAAACTAAGAAACCCTCTAATATTAACGGGATTTTTTGTAGTGATTCAAAACCGTCTGGTGAGGCATTGATAGCTCATCGAGCTTCACTAAAATACTCAGACAAACTTGATGTGGCTGACGATACATCAATCAAATGCTACCAGTATGATTTGTGCCCACTTTGTAAAAGTGCAATGCCCGTCGAAGATGTACACTCTGTTTATAAATTACTTTCATTTATAGAGTGTTTGCAGGAACTTCAAGCCCTACACCCAGACAACCAAAATCTAACTAATAGAATTAAAACATTTTCAGACGTTTTACATGGGAATATTGATGCAACAATAATACAAGAGGCTGAAACAAAGTTAATCAACGAGGGACGATATCCATTACTTAACTCCACTAGCTCAGTAATCCAATATTTATAAGGGAACTCGTTAATGCTTGCAAACTTAAATCCATTAGTAAATCACACTATAAAATATTTTGATGAATTAAAAGATGCTATAAAAAAAGGTTGTTGGAATACCCTAGAATCTATGATTGTCGGTAAAGACGTTGATGGAAATGATGTTTTTTTTAAGCAAAATGTATGGGCGATAATTGGAAATTCAAATGAAGATAAACTCAATCTAGTTTTTACTCAGCACAATAAAAAGATTGAAAGGAATATTTCCAATCAAATAAAATGTATTGCCTTAGTATCGATTTACTACAGTCAAGATATGCATAGTTTAAAAACGATTTCTGAACGAATAAGCCTGTTAAAATGTATAGCTGAATTAATGCTGGAGGTTAAAGTAAATGATTTTTCTTTATTTGATATTGCTTTATACCAAAAACTTGGGCGTTTGCAATCTAAAAGAGATATTTATGAAAGACATTTTCTATCTGCATTAAATTTTATAAATAAAAACCATTATTTATTATCTTTTAACTTGAAAAACAGTCATAAAATCACATCAAAATCAATAAATTCAAAAGTTAAAGAAGCTGAGCAAACCGTTGTAATTCCACCAAGAATTTATTATTCCCTTATCGATGATTGTAGTAAACATATAGATTTTATTTCAAAAAATATTAACGATTTCCATAAGGCTATTGACATATATGTTGACTATATTAAACAGAGAAAATCATGGGTTATTAATAAAATAAGAAACAAAGAAAAAAGTGGACTTCTTTATGAATACAATTTTGAATCAGACATGAAAAAGTTAGGCTTCGAAGCTTATTCATATAAAGATGATGATCAATTGTGGGAGCAAGCTTTTAATAAAGTAAAACCAGTATTTAGGGGAATTCGCTCTTATCCTAATTGTAAAATTATGACTAAAGTTTGTATCGGAAATAAAAGTTATAATTCTCAAGAGTTCAGCGGTTTATTACAAAAAACCACGCGTATATTATCTATATTGTGTATGTTATTAAGTGGCATGAGGATAGATGAAACATGGCGACTTCATCCAGTCCATGGTGAATTTAAAGAAAATATTGACGGAATAGAACATTGTTTTTTTTCAACAAGACAATCAAAAATATCTGGTAACTCTCAAACAAGGGAGGATATTTACGTAACAACACAGACAGGTATTGCCGCTTTTAATATTTTAAAAACAATTAGACATAGTTATCAAGATATTCTCCCTAAAAAAAGCATCAAGCGCTTGTTTATAAGCTTTTATCAAGAGATATTTCCAGTGTACTTGTCTAGATCCGGGTTAAAGGGAGCTATCCATTCATTTGTAAGAAAAACCGCTGATATCGACTTAAAGTTAACAGAAGAAGATATGTTATATCTTCAAATATCAGATCCTAGCCAAAAGAAGAATCATATAAATAAACCATTTCAATTCAGTACCCATCAATGTAGAAGAAGCTTGTCATATTATCTGATTGGATATGAATTAGCAGACTTTCCGCAACTAAAACAACAGCTAGGCCATTACTCTATGTTTATGACGCGTTGGTACGCTAATAATGCGTCTCGTTTTAATAGTTTCCGTAAAGAATTAGAAGAGCAAAGAGTGAGCTCACAAGCTGTTGTTTATTTAAGGATTTACAACGCGATGGCAAATAAAGAACGTATTGGTGGTGGTAAAGGTAAGGCAATGGAAGTTGCAGTTCAACAACTAGCTAAAACTGGCAAGTCTTACTTTGAAGAAGGTGTGAATAGAGACATGTTATCGCTCGATTATTGGGAAGCACAAATCAGGACCAAGCAAGCTCATTTGCATGCAATAGCTCCTGGAATGTACTGCACGAACAATAATTGCTCTATGAGAATTAATATTGAACTTGCAGAATGCGTTGATTGTGAATTCGATCTAATCGAAAGCGCGGCCTACGCAGAAACATCAAGAATTGAAGCCACAAGACATTTAATACTAGCTGATGACTTAGGTGATTTAAACCCGAGCCTTGCTTCTAAGTGCGTAATGCAGATAAGAGCAGCAGAGCAAATAATGAAAGATCTAGAAATAGATTTTGAGATTTTTACTATCCCTATCAATATCAAATCTATGTTGATTGATGTTAATCAATTTTAAAGGTAAAAGATAAAATGAGTGATTTACAAAAAAATAATTTTAATCGTACAAAATCATTGCTTTTAAATGCTGTAGAGCGACTAAAAAAAGGTGAACCAACTGAGCAAACGCTCATAAAAAAAGCTGAGGATGGTAAACTTAAACTCAATAGGTCAACAGTGGAAAAAGAAGCAGGTTTAGGCAGTGGTACGTTGAGGCACCATCAAGACGTTGTTGATATAATAACGCTATCATGCGTAGGAGGTGAAGAAGCTGAACAAGTTGATATTTTAACTAAAGAAATAAGAGAGCTTAAAGACAAGTTAAAAAAAGTAAATAAAATTAATAAATCCAAAATAGAAAAAGTAAAAAATATGGATGTAGCTCTGTCTCAACAAGCAGCTCAGCAAATAATGCTGATGGCCGCGATGCTTGAAAAAATACCATACGATGATCGTGAGCAATTGATGAAGAAAATAATATCTAATAATGTACGAAATATTAGACCAATTTAAAGAATACCGAGTTTATTTGCATAAGATTAGATGAAACAAGGACCTTATTTAAAATACATAAGTTTTAGTAGCTCATTCAGGTGATATAGTTAAGTCGAGTTAGATTTTGTATCGATATTCTGCATAATAGAAGCCGTAAGTAGATCCTATTCTTCATGTTTAAAAAAAACAGCAACGGCTTACGGAATCCTGATTTATGCTATTATTAACTGTTCAAAAACCGAATTTAACGTGCTCTTTGATTATTTCTGGAGTTAAATCCGAGTGAACATCTTTTTGTCGACTAGCACAAATAAAACGAGTATCTTTATTGTCTATTCGACAGGTATGATATTTCTCCCATGCTAAATTATCAGAGATAGGTATGGGATATGCGTGAACAAAATTCTTTGTTTTATCAATATTTATAACCGTCGCTTCCCAACTAATTAGATCTCTCTCCATTAATCTTGCCTGCACTACAGCTTGATTACTTTCTACTCTTTGCGAATAATATGTTGCGGCAATTCCAATTAACGATGGAATTGCCGCAACTATAATTGCCTGCTTAAAATTTAAACCAGTCGGCATTTTTAGATCCTCAATGTTAAACAATAATAAGCTAAAAGCTCATTAATTTTTCTTGTTATTAATGACTATATAATTCAAAAGATTAAGTTAATATACTTAAACCATATAGACTGTATGTAGTCAAAAAATTCAACAAACATTAATTTTTTAGCCGTATTAAAACTAAATTACATAAAAACGATTCAAATAATAGGAGTTGCCACAAAGCGACTGAAAAATACTTTCATCATTTACAGTTGCTAATTACTGTTTTGTGACATCCATAGACCAAACATTTGAACTATTCACCAGCTACAATTCAGAGTCTATTTCGTTGATGATGGTTTGCAAATCGGTGCCTGTTCTTTTACAAATTCTTCCCAAGCTACGAGGTGAATAGGGTGTTCACTTGCCAATTCTTTGGCACTAAAATTGAATAAATTCAATTGACCGTTATATTTCTCTACCTTGCCAATGAATCCCCCAAGCTTTAACTTGTATAAATCAACTACACGCTGGAAGTTTTCACACATATACACTTTCATACTCTGGTGACCTTGAATGAAACCTTTGTTATCAACAATTGCAGACTTAAAAACAGGAATCGCCTTATCTCTAATATCTGCAAAGTTGTTTCTTTGTTTTTGAAAAAGTATTCTGTAATCCGCAGCATTCCCTGTTGTAGCGTCAGATAACTTTGTTTTTATCGCAATAAACTTATCCCACTTTAAGTAGTGTTCCGTCGCCTTCAACATAGTAACAACGTAAGCGGTCATTTTAGACCGTATTCCATCCTAGCCTAAATC